>Ga0209408_1000051_pt1 | contig 95325 bp, 71 predicted proteins | sample AD_UKC107_MetaG_FD_184422 | JGI IMG/M metagenome (GOLD analysis project Ga0209408, IMG submission 184422) | Active sludge microbial communities of municipal wastewater-treating anaerobic digesters from Hong Kong - AD_UKC107_MetaG (SPAdes)... | ecosystem: Engineered > Bioreactor > Anaerobic >... | reverse complement strand
CTGTGAGCAGGACGAGTGCTCGTTCTTTCGACACGGCAGTCCGGTACGGGCGGTCGGTAATCATGGCATCGTAAATATCGACAACGGCCATGATCCGGGAAAGAAGGGAAATTTCATCACCTTTGAGACCGTCGGGATAACCGCTGCCGTCAAGTTTTTCATGGTGGTGCCGAATGATATCCAGGGCGGGACCGATGGTTTTTTCCAGGGGAAGGCATATGATGTGCCCCACAACGGGATGCTTCTCCATGATCTTCCGTTCATCCCCGTCGAGGCATCCCGATTTATTCAGCACCTTGCTGGGGACGACTATCTTTCCGATATCATGAAGAATCCCTCCGAGTCTCAGTGCATCGAGCTCTTTCATGGAAAGCCCCATTTTCCTTCCCATAGCCAGGGCAAGATCGGCCACGCGCCGCGTGTGTCCCTCCGTATAGGGGTCCTTGGCTTCCACGGCGTTGGCAAACGACATCAGGACGTTTTCGATGCTGATCAATCTTTTGTTCAAAGCGCTGACTTTCAGCAGCGAACGAACCCGTGCCATAAGCTCCGCCTTGTTGGGCGGTTTCGTTATAAAATCCTCCGCACCCGCTTCTATGCCACGGACACGTGATTCCATATCATCCAGGGCGGTGACCATGACGACGGGAATCGTCCGCATCGCCTCGTTGTTTTTCAACTTCCGGCACAGTTCGAATCCGTCCATTTCCGGCATCATGACATCGAGAAGAACGAGATCGACGTCGGTTTTTTCGATCATTGAAAGAGCCTCGTAGCCGTTGTACGCGGCGAGCGTGTCATATCCGGCGGTTTTCAGCAGGGCTTCCAGGTATTTCACGTTCCTGGGTTCATCATCAACGACGAGTATGTGTGTACGGTCTTCCGGTCCGACAACCGGCTTTTTCTGAAAAAAGAATGCCCTGTTTCCTCCAGCGATTTTTGACTGAAGGAGGGCGTCCCTGGCGGCGCTGACAAGAGCGTCCAGGTCAACAGCGTCTTTCATGGACGAGGCCAGGCCTGCGCTTACCGTCAGGTTCCCGTTCGTGAATGACTCCACAGCGCTGCGAATTCTCTCAACGGCGTTGAATGCGTCCCGGCTGTTAGATTTAACCAGGATGAGGGCGAAGACGTCGCCGGCATACCGAGCTGCCATGTCGGACCGTCTTATGTGCGCAGTTATGATCCCGGCGATGTCCCTGAGCATCCGGTCCCCCTTTATGGGTCCGTTGTGCTTGTTATAGAGGCTGAAGGAATCGATGTCTATGAGGGCCACTGTGAAGGAGTCGCCGTATCGCAGCGATTTACTGACTTCCATTTCGAGAAATGTATTAAAAAATCCGTGGTTGTACAGTCCCGTTAGGCTGTCGGTAAAAGGTGCGTCCGTTTCCTTTTCATATTGTGTGAAGATCATTTCATCCATAGGTGTCACCTTGCTGTTACCCGTGCATGATAAAACGGATCGTGATTTCCTTCCCTGTTCCTTTTGATAAATAGCATAAGATTGTCCAGTTACAAAACAATTTGTAAAAAACACAACATGGATTGCAGGATAAGTCAAGAGATTTCAATATAATCAAATCCACCATGTCTATGCTAGTCCGGGGTGGGATAAAGCTGTCTTATAGATATTTAACCAATGTTGTTTCAAAAACAGGCGCTGTTGAACTTTAAAAGGCTGTTTCTGTTGAGAGTTGATCTTACCGGTATCATTGTCGACTACAACTGCTATATGAATGAAAAATATTTCTGATGGGCTGAGTAGCACCATGGATTTTGAACGCTGAAAAAAGCCTGTTTTAAAGGCTGAATGCGGGTATAGTGTTGGGTATTGAAAGAATGAAAAGAAAAAGGGTTACATGAAAGCCATGTAACCCTTTGATTTTATTATTGGCGTCCCCAAGGGGATTTGAACCCCTGTCGCCGGCGTGAAATGTAGTTTAGGGACGTCCATAAGAAACTAATTAACTTATTCGCTCAGTTTGATTTTTTCTTTATTCACAATTTTATTGCCGCGATCTAAAGCGTATCCAACAGCAGGCTGTGTCAACCCTAATTGCTTTGCCATGCTTGTCATGCTTTCCCCAAGCTCCCTCACACACCAATAACAAAAAACACTCCTGGCCTCCGATACAATCTTTTTCCTGCACCCGGAATACAGATCCTCCTTTTTAATACCAAATATGTCTAAAACTCTTTGCTCGACTACCGCTATATCATAGCCCTTACTTTTTAGTATGTATCTCCGATCAAATGCCTCTTCTGCTTCGGCAATTACCTGTGTTACAAACTCACTGTCTCCCAGTATCCTTTCATCGCTTTTAATACGATCATTCTTATTTAATCGGTTTGCCTTCACCTCAGCCCATCCGCCAAGGCTACGTATCAAACCACCGCCAACCAGTTCCGGCCTTCGGCCTTGCTCAATCCCTTCATTTACATACTCCAGGTACCCATTCCTAGCCTTTTTTAAAGTCTTCCCAAAATATGCCAATACATATTTCTTATCCACCCATTCGTATTTAAAATGCCCCATCAAGGCGCTGTGCCCGGAATATGGGTAATAGTTTAGTTGTTGAATATCCTGGACTATGTTCACCCTTAAAGGGTTGAGGTGAATATATCGAACCAATTCTTTTAGATAAGTATCTTCCTGACAGATAACTGACTTATAACGGTTCTGAAATAGCTGTCCGTGTCGTTTATATCGGCGGTTAAATCTTACAGCGTATCCAGTCAAAAGCCTGCTCATTACCTTTGCTATGCCGGACTCACCACTTCTAAAAAGGAAATGAGCGTGGTTTGACATAAGTGACCAAGCATAACAGGATGTATTGGTTTCCTCCAAGATAACGGAAAGACGTTCTATGAAATCATCCCGGTCTTTATTATCTCTGAATATCTTACGACGCTCTATTCCCCGGATCATAATATGGTGCAATACTCCGGGTGCGTCCAATCTGGCTAATCTAGGCATAGCGCTAATAATAGGCTAATGGTCCTTCCAATGTCAAGTTAATTAGTTTTTTATGGACGTCCCTCACTCACTCATAAAAAAGCTGGAAGATATTTTGGCAAGATTCAAGACTTGAAACCATGTCTTTCCCACTAGTCTAAAAAATTTTTATGGGCTTGGGAATTGGAAAAAAATGAAGGGAATCGCCCATATTCGTCTTTTATCGGGAAAAGTCAAGTTAGCCAAGCTTCATTGGTATGAGACTCATGGTATTGTTTAATAATATTCAGAGTCTTCAAGCAAACAATCATCATCGTATGTTAGAATAGTATATGTGAAACCCTCGTTCAGCAATATCGTGCTCACGTACACCGACTCAAGACAAATACCTTTTGATCTTGGATTAATCCAATCAGAAGCATCTACAGTTTCAAAATCCGAGGGGTAAGCCTCTTCTTTTACGTTCACTGCCAAATCCTGCTGATCAGACGAAAGCGGGGATCTTTCGATAAAAAAATCAAAGTTTGAAGGCACAAAACGCTTAAAAGCACCATTTTCGTGGATTATAAGAGCGGTGGGTGAATTGTCTAAACCGCTCAATCGTCTATATGTTGCTTCCAGCGAGGCATCGCACATTTCAGAAAGATGGTAAATATTTTGCCAGGTTACATCTCCATTAAAGTGCGGAGAAATGAGCCGCTTAGGCATAAGTAACCCCGAAGCAAAGCCATTTGCCTCTTTTTCAATTGGATCATTAAACTGGTTATAGATTTCCTTTTTCCCACATTCAAATGATAACTTTTTTTGATGCATTATATGCATGCAAACATGCCCAAGCTCATGGGCGGCTGTGAAATTTTTTCGTCGCTTATCAGATATATTTGCATTCACGTAAATAAGGGCACCCTTGCTATTCCCTTGAGCCTTGCCAAGGATACCATCTGAGTCAAATTCCTTCTCTTCAAGGACGAGTCTGAAATTCGCACAATCAATCAATGCAGCCACTTCATTAGGGATGATTGGTAACGAATCGAAACTCAGCTCTTCTATCAACTTTTCGGCTTCTTCTGCGCCTCTTTGCTCTTCAAGCATTTATTCTTCCGTAATAGTTTTTAGTCTTTCTGCCATTCCCTTCAGCAATTTCTGATCTTCCGGGGATAAGCTTTCGAGTATATCCCATTTCCTATAGAACTCACGATTGCGTTCACTGGCCTCAGAAAGATTTGGAGGCTCTTCACCCGTGATTTCATATGGCTGAACTTTTAATGCGGAGGCGATTTTATTAAGAACAACAATTGTGGGAACACGGCCATCGTCTTTTTCAATCTTGCTTAGGGCCGCAGCCGTAATACCGGCCTCACTTGCCAGCTTAGATTGATTCCACCCCAGATTTTCTCTTAACTCTTTGATATTTCGGCTAATTATTTTGGCTTGGTCGATTTTATCTGGCATAATTTCAACTCCTATTAAAAATTATATTAACACCGGTTGACAAATGTGTCCAGAGGAATTATATTATTAACTAATGTTGATTTGCACATTAACCGCTGTCAACTTTTTGTAAAGGAGAATTGTTATGGCTACCAACCCACCAAAAGGTGATGGACACAGAAAAGGGGCCGTTCGAGGCCGATCACAAACAAAGACCCCTTCAGGGAATTACGTGAAACGAGACACAGAAACAGGGCGTTTTATGGATGTTAAGACATCAGATAAAAAGCCTTTCAAAGGCGTAAGAAAAGAAAAATAGCGATGCCAAATGGTTTGACTCATTCAGTTGTTGGAGGATTACTCGATGCTGTGACCTCCAGATCATTGCCGCTGATGGGAAAAATATAGGTAGGGGATGATAATGGTTAAAGAGGTCACACGGTACATATCAAGTTCAGTAGAGCGCGAACTGTGGGCGCGGACAGCAGGCAGGTGCCAGTTTAGCGGGTGCAATAAGCTCCTATACAAGTCCGCCGTTACTCAAGAATCCGTCAATTTAGCTCAGAAGGCTCATATTTATTCCTTTTCCGATAAAGGCCCGCGTGGTTGGGGGCCGTTTAAGTTAAATACAGGACATCTTAACGATATCAGCAACTTGATGTTGATGTGCCACGATTGCCACAAAAAAATTGATCAGGATGTTAATGGTGAAAGATATTCGGCGGAATTGCTTATCGGATGGAAAAACGATCATGAGCGTAGAATTGAAATCGTAACTGGCATAAAGGCGGACAAGAAAAGCCACGTAGTCCTGTATGGCGCAAACATAGGCTCTGAAAAATCCCTCATTGAATATCTTTCTTGTGTGGAATCAATTTTCCCTCATTGGTATCCGGCAAATGAAAGGCCGGTCATCCTCTCAATGAACTCAGAGCTAAAAGATAGCAGTCCGGAATATTGGAACGCCGAATATGCCCATCTCTACAGGGCATACGAAAGAAATATTGCACCTCTCATTGCCCAGGATTCTTGCAAGCATTTTTCTGTATTTGCGCTGGCACCACAACCGCTCCTGATACAGCTTGGTGCATTACTCACGGATAAAATATCAGTGGAAACCTACCAGTTGCACCGGGAACCTAAAGGTTGGCGCTGGCAGGAATTGCCTGAAGAATTCGAATTTATTGTGCACAAGCCTGACAATTTTGATGGAGTTCCGGCGCTATTGTTTTCGCTTAGCGACCATGTTGCATATGATCGCATTACCCGCGTTTTAGAAGGGGCCAATATCTGGGAAGTGACTATTGAAAATCCTCATAACGATTTTATGAAGTCAAAACAGCAGCTTTCGGTTTTTCGCAAATGCGTAAGACAGATGATGGTCGATATTAAAAACAAACACGGAAATGATGCACCTGTGCATATTTTTCCTGTAATGCCTGTTTCATGTTGCGTCGAGATAGGACGGGCAAGAATGCCAAAAGCCGACATGCCATGGATCATTTACGATCATGATGTTGGAACGCAGGAGTTTATTAAATCCATAGAATTACGAGGTGATATCCATGCTAGATAAGAAAAGCAACGCAGTATTAGCCAAATTATTAGAAAAAATCGAACTGCCGGAGGGCGCCTACGAAAAAGCAGAAAGGCGTTATCAGGACATTGGTGAATGGCTTCATAGGGATGATTCAAAGTGTGCAGACTTTGATCCGCACGTATTCTCGCAAGGCTCTTTTCGGCTGGGAACGGCAAATAGACCATATAAGGGTGAAGAGTATGACCTTGATATGGGATGCAATCTTCGTGCTGGATTGTCGAAAGAGGTCATTACGCAAGCGCAGCTAAAAGTTTTGGTTGGCGATGAATTGAAAGAGTACAAGCAGGCACGTAATATAAAGGAAGATTTGGCTGAAAAAAAACGTTGCTGGAGATTGGAATATGCTGATGGCCTAAGCTTTCATATGGATATTGTGCCATGTATCCCTGAAAGTGATTTAACAAGAACTATATTGAAGGACAGAATGATTAAAGTCGCTCAGTTGGAGGAATCACTTGCCTCTGACGTATCGAGCTTGGCTGTTTCGATAACTGACAATACGGACCCTGGTTATAAAGCAATAACTAACGATTGGAGAATTAGTAACCCAGAGGGGTATGCTCGTTGGTTTGAAAGCCGAATGCGCACAGCCTCTGACTATTTAGCTGAACGTGAAAGGGTCTTTAAAGCCAGTATAGATAAAATCCCTTACTATCAATGGAAAACACCGCTTCAAAGTTCCGTCCAGCTTTTAAAACGACATCGGGATACGATGTTTAAAGGCAATGAAGACTCTAAACCAATTTCGGTCATCATCACGACTTTAGCGGCCCGCACATATAGAGGAGAAAAAGATTTGGCTTCTACCCTCTCCAATATATTGAATAATATGGAAAAATACATACAGCCAAATGTACCTTTAGTTCCTAACCCAGTCAATCCGGCGGAGGACTTTGCAGATAAATGGTACTCTGAAAAACATGCTCACCTAAAGCTAAGGGATAATTTTTTCAGATGGTTATTTCAGGCAAAGGCCGATTTAGCAGCAATTTGTTCAAAAGATAACAGCCAAATTATCCTGGAAGCAGCCGACCGTGGATTTTCTGTTGATCTCGACCAAATTGCCATCGATCAGGTATTAGGACTCAGTGCCGCAGTCATTACTTCGCCTACGCGCGTAGAAGCTTCTGGTCCAAGGCCATGGTTTAAAATGTAAATGTCAAAGTGGTATGAGCTAAAGCTACAAGATTTTTTATCATTGCATCCCACGATGCGGCTTATAGAATTATTAGAAGAAGAAAGAGCTACTATAGAAGGTGAATATTACCTCAATGCTCAAATGGACGGCTATGAGGCCATCCAAGAGACCTACAAGCTTCGAATAATTTTTCCGGATCGCTATCCTAGGTCACTTCCCCAAGTCACCGAAATTGGAAATCGCATTCCAAGAAATTCCGACCATCATACTTACGAAAATGGGAGTTTTTGTCTCGGATCAGAAATAAAACTTAAATCTATTCTTTTTGAGCATCCATCAATAATTGATTTTATCAAAAGGATACTTGATCCGTTTCTATACGCTATTAGCTATAAACTTCGATACGATTTATATCCATACGGTGAACTGGACCACGGGGAAGATGGTTTAATAGATGATTATCAGCGTTTTTTTAATGTGGCTGATAAGGCTTCAGTTTTGCAAGTATTGAGAGCTTTGGGGATGAGAAAGCGTGAGGCAAACAAATTATTATGCCCATGTGGATGCGGGCAGCGTATAGGTAAATGTGATTTTCGTTTTAAATTGCAACGTTGGAGACGTCTTGAAAGACGACATTGGTTTAGAGAGCATCTTTCAAAATTCACTCTGGTAGAAGTAGATAGAAACACGAAATTAAACTAATGGTAAGGAAAATGTTCCGCGGTCCGCTTATGACAGGATGAGCATGCCGTGTTCGTTTTTAAGCAGAGGTTTCTACTGATCCGGCAGAAGTTCTCTTATAGGGATTGTCATAAATATGTTCCGTTTAATGACATCTACTTCAGACTTGATTCCCCCAATAGCCGGTTCTATTCGGAACATTATCCTGATAACAGCTATAAACCCTCTTGCCGTAACCATCATAATTTGCCTTTGAATGTGCGATCCAGGATGCTGGGGAGCATAACATCCAGTGCAGCGGCTATTTCAACTTGTTGGGCTTTTAGGTCATCTAATTTGGCTTGGAGTCTATCCAAGCAACATGCGATTTCAAGCTGTTCTGATTCGGAAATGGATGGAAATGGAAGCCCTGAAAGAATTTTCAGGTTGATGTTCTTTTGAGCACTTTGTGGGGCAACCTCCTCAAGGTGTGTTCTTAAAAAGCCAAGATAATGATAGACAAACTCGCTATCAATGCCTGGCTTCGGGGTGGCCGCAACAATGCTGTCTGGGATACAACACTCAAATCCCAAGATGCCAACTGCCCCTATGGTCGCTGCAATGCTTATCAATACTGTTCCTTTTGAAAACTTTCGGCTGATGGCGAGCCCTTCATCATTGAGTGTTGTATTCCAACTGGTAATGTATTTGTCAGATGCTTCAATTTCACCAATCTGAATCCATGGATGATCCCCATCAAAAAACTGAGGGTCGTTCCTCGGGCGGTGAGAAAACTTCCCTCGTTCAAAAAGGACGGCTTCCGTTATTGGAATCTCACCTTTTGACAGGCACTCCCTGATTTTTTCTGCACGGTAAGAGACAAATAAACTGTTTGTGACATCATTTAGTGTGGTCCTTAAACCTCTCGCCTCTTCGAGCTTCCCAGCTATCTGCTCGATTTTTGCCACGATACGGCGCTGTTCGGAAAGAGGGGGTAGAGGGATTTCCAGCGACAGAAAATGTTTCTCTTTCAATCTATTGCGACTGGTCGGTGTAGCCCCGTAGCTCAATCCAAGCGCTTCATTCCATGACGATTCGCGGCTAAAATAATGCCATAGGTAGTTGGCATCTATCTTTCCAGAATCGACCTTGAAACATGGAAACTCGTTCGAGACAAAACATCCGTCATTTTCTTCCGTCGCAACTGCAAAAGATCCTTTCCATGCGAATAGGCGATTGTAAACGAAATCGCCGTAATCAACACGGTAGAGGTTCGATGCCTTTATCGCCGCCCCCTGCTTTACCTCTTTGATATAGAGGCCCTTTGCGTACCAGTGCGCTCCTAAAAGGGTATATTCGGAAGCAGGGTCAATCTGTGTTGGTCTCGATACCTGCGTCAATAGATCTGCAAGGCGAGCTCTTTTCCAATATTTATCAATCATGCTTACCACCACCGAGTTCAGCTGCGATTTCCTCCATTATCTCGATGATTCGCCGTTCTTTTTTGAGGATGTCGGCCGCTAGCTTCTCAGGGGGAAGGTGTTCCAATGCATCGGCGCTGTTGGGGTTTTTCATGTCAAGGTTGCAGGACACCAAGTTGCCATCGCCATTGTATTTCAAGACATCTTCGGCCTCAACGTTCCACGCATAATCGTTCTCATCCCGGCGCTTCTTTTTGAACCAAGCAATACAGTCAGCAAACTCCTCGAACTGCATAGGCTTGGTCTTAGTGTAGTTCTTACGCCCTTCCGGCAGTGGGACTTCGTAATACCAGATGGTTTTTGTCGGCCCTGATCGGTCAAAAAACAGCAGGTTGGTTGGAATGCCGGTATACGGCGCGAAAACACCATTGGGCAGCCTGACTATGGTATGGAGGTTAAATTCTTTCAAAAGCCGTTCCTTGATGCGTGCACAAACGCCATCACCAAACAATGTACCGTTGGGCACTACGACAGCCGCACGGCCCGGCTTGCCGTTATTTTTCTCCGGTCTTTTGAGAAGGCGCATGTGGAGTTGGAGAAACAAAAGTGCTGTTTCCGATGTTTGAAGGTCATCAGGGAAGTTGGATTTAATGCCCGCCTCCTCCTCACCGCCAAACGGAGGATTGGTCAGAATCACATCCACACGATCCCTATCACCGATCTCCTGAACCTTCACATTCAGCGAATTATCATAGGTAATGCGAGGATATTCAAGCCCATGCAGTAGGAGGTTCATTTGACAGAGCATATACGGCAGCGGCTTGGCTTCCTGGCCATATATGGAACGCTCCTGTAACATTCGGCGGTCTTTGACACTATGACATTGCTTTTCCAGGTGTCTATATGCCTCAACGAGAAACCCTCCGGTCCCACAGGCAGGGTCCAACACGGTTTCACCAAGTTTCGGATCACTGACCTCCACCATGAATTGGACAACAGGACGGGGAGTGTAAAACTCGCCGCTATCACCAGCAGCGTCCCGCATTTCCCGAAGCATCGTCTCGTAAAGATGGCTGAGCGTATGGATCTCCTCGGACGAGTTGAAATGGATACCGTTAACCTTATTGACCACATCACGAAGCAGGTAGCCGCTGACCATTCGGTTTTGGATGCCTCGGAACACATTGGCAATGACATCACGGCGGCCATGGCCGTTGGCTGATTGCAGCGAGCGCAGATATGCCAATAGCCCCATGCCCTTCTTGCCATCGGGCCGTACCACCTCATCCTGATTGACAAAGCGAATCAGGTCTTCACCCGTGAAGCCGTCCTCGGAAGAGGCCCAATCCCGCCAGCGGTAAGGCTTCTCAATGTCAGGTTTGTATTTCTCCCCGGAAAGCATTGCTTCCTGTTCCCGGAGTTGCTCCATGTCGTCCAGAAATTTGAGAAACATCACCCAGGTAAAAAGTGGCAGACGGTCCAGGTCGCCGTTAAGACCCTTGTCCTTGCGCATGATGTCTCTAGCGGATTTGATGAGAGACCCGAGTTGCTGGGCCGTGGTCAATGGTTGGTAGTTGGTTTTGGTTTTTCGTCCTTTTGGCATTCCCTGATCTTGCTCCTGGTTCGGTCAACAGTCATTTCTTACGCCGCATAGAGTTCCTGTTGGAGTTCGGCCACCGCATCCCGAAGGATTTCAGGCCCACCAAACAGTTGAATAATTTCCCCGACATTACCACGGTTTGATATGGGAGGCCCTTTCAAGACATCCGGCAAGGTAAACTCGGCAACGCCATATTCCGTGTATTTGTCGAGTAGGTCCTCCAGCACGGCACGGGCTTCCGGACCGTACTTATCAAAAAAGTCCTTACGGTCCTTTCGCAACCGATCTGCCCTTTCCCGCCTGGTACGAAGCGGTGCATTGAAGGCCACATGGCACAGCAGGTCAAAGGGATCTGCTTCAGGCTTGCCCGTCTGCTTCATGAGTTCATCAAACTCAATGCCCCGCTCTGCCAGCCCCTCTATAATTTCCTTTCTGTCAAAAGGATTAGCCCAGTGCTGGCGAAGTTCCGCAGCCGTTGGGTAAAGCGTCCGAACCTTTTCCGCCGTGTAATCCGCGTATTTGACGACTCGCAACTGTTTGCCGTCAGCGTCGAGTTCATATACAAGCTGGGCAGCGATTTCAACGGAGCCAGTATCCACATAGAACTTTCTTCGGTAATCTTCGCCGGGTGGGTCTGCGATCTGTGGTTGGTCCACGATGGATCCGAGGTCCGTTTCAATCGTTTCCGTGGGCTCTTCAGGCTGGACCACCTCGACCTCCGTGGTCTCACCATGCTCATCAATAGTTTCTTCCGTCACCAGAGCCGGATCGCCGTCAAAGTCCGAGTCCGCAAAATGCCGGGTCGCCGTACCAGTATAGTCAAGAATGTTGAAGAAATATTTTCCGTAATCGTCCCGGACGCGAGTGCCACGGCCGATGATTTGTTTGAACTCAGTCATAGAGCCAACCACCCGGACCAACGCCACATTCTTTACCATGGGCGCATCCACGCCCGTTGTGAGCAGTTTGGACGATGTGAGGATGGCAGGGGTCAGCGTCTCCAACTCCTGGAAACGGCTCAAATGCCCCCGACCGATGTTGCCCTCATCCGCCGTCACCCGGCACACATAATCCGGGTTGTCCTTGGCAAGGTCCGCGTTCAGGTTGTTCAACGCACGGCGCATTTCATCAGCGTGCTCCTGGTCAACACAGAACACCAGCGTCTTTCCAAAGCGGTCGCCGGACTTTTTAAGAAAGCTGGTAATGTGCTTGGATATGGTTTCCGTACGCACCCTAAGCGCCACGATCCGCTCGAAGTCCTTGGTCTGGTACTCCTCATCTGGGATTTCACGCCCGTAGCGGTCTAACTCACCTTTACTGGGCCTCCATCCAGCAGCATCCACAGTGGTCACCACGCGGTGCACCCGGTACGGAGCCAGAAACCCATCAGCAATTCCGTCCCGCAGGCTGTATGTATAAATCGGGTTGCCGAAGTACTTATAAGTGTCGCGGTTATCCTGACGCAGAGGAGTTGCTGTCATCCCCAACTGGTGAGCAGGCTCAAAGTATTCAAGGATCTCACGCCAGTTGCTTTCATCACTGGCGCTGCCACGGTGGCATTCGTCTACGATAATCAGGTCGAAAAAGTCGGGGGCATACTCACGATACAGACCAGGACGGCGTTCGTCCCTTGCCAAGGACTGATACAGAGCAAAATACATCTCACGGCTTTTGACCACTTCGCCGTTTTCGATCTTGTGGCGGGCCTCGCCAAACGGTGTAAAGGTCTTGTCCTTGGGATCATCGACCAGAACGCTCCTATCAGCCAGATAAAGGATCTTCGGACGCCGGTATTCCCCGTTCTGATTCCATCGGCTGGACCACAGTTTCCAGCAGATTTGAAAAGCCACCAGCGTCTTGCCGGTTCCGGTCGCCATGGTGAGCAGGACTCGCTTTTTGCCCTGGACAATCGCCTGCACCACGCGGTTGATGGCTATTTCCTGGTAGTAGCGAGGTCTACGATTAGCTTCCAGATAAGAGGCCGTTAGGAGCCTTTCCGCCTGTATATCGTTCAATCCTTGACTGCTACGCTGACGAGTCCACAGGTCGACAGGGCTTGGAAATGCGTCAAGTTTCTTTTCCTTGCCAGTAAGGAAATCAACCTCAATGATTTCTTTGCCGTTGGTGGCATAAGCAAAGTTCAGGCCCAGTATCTGAGCGTATTCCTTGGCCTGCTGGAGGCCATCCCCGGCTGATCTATAGTTGGCTTTTGCCTCGACTACGGCAATGGGAAAATCACGGGTGTAGCGGAGGAGGTAATCGGCACGCTTCTGCTTGCCACGGCGGACTTTGCCCCCGGACACAATGATACGGCCATCAGTAAAGGTGCGCTGTTCCGTGAAGGAATGGGGTTCTGTGTCCCACCCTGCGTCAACGAGTTTCGGCAGGACGAACTTTCGGCAGGTATCGGCTTCAGTTAAACCTGTCATAAACTTCCTTAAATGGCCATAGAGATAAAGACGTCTGATCGTGCCTAATGCATTAAGTATTAATGCAAATTAATGATAATTTTGTATTAATTCCTTAACATACCAATGAGGAAAGAGCCATAAAATAATGTTTACCAAATAAATTTCTGACTATAACCAAATGAAATTGTTATTATTAAAAGATGAGGGTAGCGGGAGCCGAACTTCAACCTATGCAATATTTCTGGTAAAATATGTGCTTTAAATAGTATGAAAATGTTTGGTGTGAGGGCTGTGTAGATAAGGAATATAGGCATGAGAATACTTGTCCTATTCATAAAATATTTTGTCCTGATGGTTTTTTATGAAGTCTGTCTATAGTTCGGTTGCGAGTTTGCCGCAATTCGAAATGTAACTAAAACTGGTTCCAATACCTAAAAATTTTTTTGATAGGAGGTGGAGAAATATGTCTGATTTTGCTGATTTTTTTAATCCTGGAAAGTGTTGTTTGGCTGATTCAGGCGCAGAGAAAATGGTTGGTGCTGGGATTGATTATGAGAATCCGTTAGAGGTGAGGGATTTGATGGCGAAGCATCTTGCAAAGATTTTTATCGCCACGTATAAAAGGAAAATCGAAAAAGAGCTGAGCAGATTAAAGGAAGAAAGGAAGCCGAAACAGCTCGACATATTCCAAAGAAAAGAACCTTTAGGCTGAGCGTGGCTTCCGATATTTAATGCTGCCCAGATCATTGCGTTTCAATACTGCCTTTACTGTGTTTGGTGAGATCTGGGTGCCTTGTTCTTTTAGGGTGCGGCTGATTTTCTTTTTTCCAAAACCAGGATTCTTTCTGAATAAACGCAAAACCGCATCTTCAACATCATCAGATACACGGTTTTTGAAGTTCTGAGAACTATGGAGTTTTGGGGCCAAACCCTCAACCCCGCAATCCTCATAAGCCTTCTTGATCTGGTAATACGTTTTCCGACTAACTCCCATATACCTACAGACAGCGGAAACATTTTTGCCAAAAGCCGCCATCTCAAGCAACATCAACTTCTCTCGAATCGTCAACTTCGACTCCATAAAAAACATAATAAACCAAAAAAAACCTTCAGCAAAGAAAAAAAGTGTTACCCTGAATCTTGACCCCTACACCAAAAAAACAAATCAGCAAAACAAAAAAATAGGCACCAAAAAGGCGCCTAACACACTACACACATAAAACCGTAATCAATTGAATTTAAACCAAATAAACAGGAAACAGCCCTGACCACACAACAAAACACAAAAAAAAAGGGCGGCTAAAAAAAGCCGCCCTTAAACATATAAAATGGCGTCCCCAAGGGGATTTGAACCCCTGTCGCCGGCGTGAAAGGCCAGTGTCCTGGACCGGGCTAGACGATGGGGACGCTATCGGAATTTCCAGTGGTATCTGGAAATTTTATACCTAATAGCAGAATGGTTGTCCACCGCCGAGGCATTCGCCTCAGATGGGCCCTCTATTAATGAATTGTGCTGGTGGGCCGTGCGAGAATCGAACTCACGACCAACGGATTAAAAGTCCGCTGCTCTACCAAACTGAGCTAACGGCCCGACCGAAACTTACTGTCTAACATTTAAAAAAAATTATGTCAAAGTATTTATAAGTAATATCTTGTGAAGTCTTTTGAATTATTCGATCCTAAACAGATTCTGGCTGATCAGAGAAATTTCCTCATCATTGGGAAGGTAAGGATAGTTCCACTGATTAACATCCGGCATGCAATTTCCGAATGGCCTGTTGCATGCCACCTGGCCATCAGGCCCAAGGCAGCCGGTAGTCATGAAAGGTATCCCCAGCTTGATAACATCATCCAGCTGGCCTGGAGTAATACCAAAATCAATTATGTGACCTTGTGAATCAAAGGCCATATTTTCGTAACTGCTGATTCCCTCTTCAATAAGGTATCTGGCCATTTGCACCCTGAGATATGTAGGCCAGGGAGGTTGTGCCCTATCAGACAATCTTGAGCCTTCTTCGGCAAAAAAGGAAAAAAGGTGATTGGCCACACCCATGCCCCATAGCTGGTTCATAATTGCAGCCATCTCGTTCTCAGTTTCTCCCATTCCTACCATCAGATGGGCGCCCACATTAAGAGGCCCGAAGATATCGAGGGCAGTCTCCATAATTTCCCAGTATTTTTCCCACCTGTGCGGTCCTGAAACACCTGTGCCACGGAATTTGTCAAATAAAGCAGGCGTGGCGAGGTCAATAGCTATTCCAATCTTATCCGCACCAAATTCTTTCATCTGAACAAGATCCTCTTTATCCAGGATAGTGGGACTGATTAAAAGGGATATGGGAAGACTTGTTTTTTCTTTCAGATTTTTTGTTATTTCCAGTGTGTGAAGCCGGCATTTTCCGTTTGTTATCATTGAAACACAGGTTCTTTTGACATATGAAGGGGCATTATTTATAGCATCGATAACTTCATCTATATGGAATACAGGCCACTCCACGTGGATAAAGCTTTTTTCCACGTATTCTCCGGGACGCTTTTTTGCCAGTCCGCAATAGGCGCAATTGGCCGAACAGCCTTCAGGGTAATGAACCAGAAGGTTAACGCATTTGTTGACAGCACCTCTGTACATCCTTCCCCTTATTAATCCGAGAGATATGCCTGTAGCATGACTCATTTTTACATATTCGGGACTTTGTTCTTTTTTCATTCTCAATTCTTTATAAATATTAAAAAAGGTGATTATTTAATAATAACAGACTCGTAAAAAGTTCAACAATCGTTATTCCGGCCCTGAGTCAAGTGCGGGATAAATCCGCCATAAACATTGGCGGGTAAACCCGCCATAAACATTGGCGGGTAAACTCCAGCCTGTCCCGGATTTCTGTTCGGGCCCGGATTCTATAAGTGACTGAAATTACCGGACCCCGGCTTTCGCCGGGGTGACGAAAAAAACAATTTATGACTTTTTGCGACTTCGTCAATAATAAATCAGTAAAAAACTGTTTTCAGCCAAATCTGCCATTTCGAGTGCTTATATACTTCGGTGTTTGTGGCGGGACATATTAATTAGTTAAGATTACCCGTCCAGCAAAGCGCACGGTTTGAAATGACAAACCATTTGGTCCTGTCAGGATTAATACTGAATACCAGTATTCAGCTGGCTTCTACAGCCTCATCTGATTTTCCTTGGCCTTAAGAATGGCATCAGTCAGGGTCGGCACATCCAGATTATAAATAATATCATCACGCCAGACGGAGTAAAGATTTTTTTCTATACTCTCCCTGCGGGATGATGTCCACTTCAGGGCATTTTCCAGTCTGTGTATATCTTCTGTAGTGGAAAAGAAGTCCCCAGTAATTATGACACTTTCAATGGAAGCCCCGGCAAGCATAAGGTATATCTCAAGAAGGCCGGCCCTGGTTTTCAATTGCCCGATACCCATCCTGGATCTTGGATGCTTATGAGAGAAGATCCATTCATCGGTGGTATATCTTTCACTTATAAGACGGTTAATTGAATTTATTTCCCATTCATCCGGGGAATCTTCCTTGAAAAGAATATTAAATTCCTCTTCAAATCCCCTTGAAATGGCATTCATTACATCCCCTACCGAAACATTTCGCCCCAATTCATGCATTATAGTGGTCATGCGCTGACTGAAGCAGTTATATCCCTTGTCCCGGATTTTGATTAATGGTGTATTCATAATATCGGTCATCAAACCGATATCAAAATCCACCAAAAGGCTTGTATGAAACAGGAGGCTTGTTCCCGTTTCGGAAGAGGCCGAAAGACCGGCAATTTTTTTGCCGTTAACCTCCAGGTCATTTTTCGGCTGAAAATATGCCTTTATGCCGAGGCTATTTAATGCCCTTTTTAAGGCCTGACTCATAGACTCAAATATGCCACCAATACCCCTTTTCATACCCGGATAGTCCACATTGATACCAAGACCGAGTGAAATAACCGCAGGCCCCATAATCACAGTCCCTCCTCCTGTACTCCTTCGGTTATACTCGATTCCTCTTGCACGGCACCTTTCAAGTTTGAGCGCTGCTTCAATATCCTGATATTTGCCTACAATTGCAGAAGGTATAAAGGTGTACAGATTTAAAATTGGAGGGGACTGGTTATGTGCAACTGCCAGGGGCAAGGTGTCATCCACCGCCAGTCCTTCAGCGGTGGATACAGACCTTTCCAGATTTTTAAAAAGACGCCAATAAACAGCCATACTGGTTAATACTTACTAATTACCTGCCTCAGCCTTAGCCTTCTCTGCTTCGGCAATTTTTACTTCTTCTTCAATAAAACCAACAACAGACTCGCCGTGATAGAGACTTCCCAGATCTTCATCCAGATTTGAGGCTTCAATCACAAGAATCCAACCTTCACCGTAAGGATCCGTATTGATCAGACTTGTATCGTCTTCCAGATCCTCGTTTATTTCAACAATTTCTCCGGATACCGGGGCGACCAGTTTGCCAATCCACTTTCTGGACTGGATTTTACCGCAAACCTCTCCCTGCTCAACTTCATCTTCTTCTTCCGGGAGATCAACAAATACAATATCTCCCGATTCCTTCTGAAACATATCATGCATACCCACTGTAACCCTTGTTCCTTCGACTCGAGCCCAGCTATGGTCCTTATGATAATAAAGTTCATCTGGCATGTCGTATCCAAGAATGGTAGCCATTTCCTTTATCCTCCTTTTCTGTTTAGGGTAAAAATTTTTATTATTCTTTACCAGTAATTATTTCGGGAATCAAGCCGAAATTTACATAAATCTTGCTTTAACTGCTTTCGCGTGAATAGGCAGGCCTTCAGCTTCAGCCAATGTGACAACAACATCTTTTAAATCAGCCAGTCCTTTTTTGCTCAGATACTGGAATGTGGGCTTCTTTATAAAATCATCTACAGACAATCCGGAAAACATTCGGGCGCACTGACCGGTTGGGAGGACATGGTTGGTACCCGAGGCATAATCGCCGACAGGAACCGGTGCATAGGGACCCATAAAAATTGATCCTGCGTGCTTGATCTTATTCAGTGTAATAAAGGGGTCCTCCGTCAGTATTTCAAGGTGTTCGGCAGCATATTCGTTCGTAAAGTCAATGGCCTGATCAATACTGTCGGCGATCAGGACATGAGAATGTTTGAATAAAGAAGAATCGAAGATTTCCTTTCTTGGCAGGCTGCCGTAATCCCGATTGATGATATCACATACCCGGGAAGCCAGCTTTTCGTAATCAGTTACCAGAACGGCAGCAGAATCAGGATCATGTTCTATCTGTGACAGGAAGTCCAATGCAATCAGTTCAGGGTCGCCGGTCTGATCGGCCAGTATAAGTGCTTCACTGGGGCCGGCAGGAGAATCTATGTCCACCTGGCCATATACCAGCATTTTTGCGGCGGTTACGTATTTATTTCCCGGACCCACAATCTTATGTACTCTTGGCATGGTCTCCGTCCCATAAGCAAGTCCAGCGACTCCCCATGGGCCTCCAACCTTGAATATCCGGTCGCATCCTGCAATATCGGCGGCTACAAGTGTTGCTGGATTGGCAACCATTCCTTTGCCCGGAGGAGTGACAGCAATTATCTGTTGTACACCGGCAACCTTAGCGGGAAGGACTGTCATAAGAATGGAGCTGGGATAAAAGGCAGTTCCGCCGGGGATATAGCATCCTACTACATCCATGACCCTTGTGATGCGCCCGGCCAGTATACCATCACTGACTTCTATGGACCACATATCACGTTCCAGCTGAGCGCGGTGAAATTTCGTTATATTTCGGGCTGCTACCTTGAGGCTCTCAACAATCCTGGCATCAACAATACTGTAAGCTTCTTTAATCTCCTCTTTGGTTACTTCAAGATCGGCCGGAGAGATATTATTTTTATGCTTAAGATAGTGTTCCAGTGCAACTGCATTGCCACGATTTTTAACATCTTCAACAATTTTCCGCATGTCTTCAAGGATAGAAGAGACATCTTCCATCGATCTTTGCATGATTGCATCATATTTTTCCGGGCTTAGGTTACTGATTCGTTCAGGTTTTATCTTCATTTTTAAAATCTTCTCCTTTTTCTATGCCGAAATTGTAAAAAAGAGTCTTTTTACACTGTGGGAATACCCTTGACTGAACCAACAAATATCATTTACTCTTTATTTAGGCAATACTATTTATAGCTGATGGCTGAAACTTGATCAACCATCAAGAAATCAAATGCCGTTAGACATACTCACAGCCCTTAGAAAAGCCGAAAAGCTGCACTATACTCCTGCTGCAAAAAGGGCACGGGCAAATGATCAGGACTTCTTTTATCCTATTTCTTTCAAATTTGATAGCGATTGGCAATTAAATGCTGAATTCTTCGAAACAATTTATTAGGTATAAAATTGAACAGGCTGTCAATAGTATTGTAATTTTTCAATAGAGAAATGAGTGATGACCGATAGTCATTTCCAGAACGAATTAAATCCCGACATTCTTCGAAAGGCACTTCCTGATGAACCCGGAGTTTATCTTTTTAAAGAACACAGCGGACGAGTGATTTATGTTGGAAAGGCAAAAAGCCTCAGGAAAAGAGTTCTATCATATTTCAGAGCTTCTGGAGATATTTCCCGAAAAACATATCTCATGATGAAAAAGGCCTGCGGGCTGGACTTTGTCATCACTGCCACCGAACAGGAGGCATTTATACTTGAAAGTAATTTTATCAAGGAATACATGCCGCGCTACAATATTATCCTCCGGGATGATAAACAGTACCCGTGTCTCAGGTTAGATATCAAAGAATCCTATCCTCGCCTTAGAGTTGTAAGAAAGATCAAAAAGGATGGGGCATTATATTTCGGTCCATTTTCATCAGCCTATTCTGTGAGAAGCACTTTGAGAGTAATTGACCGTGTATTTCAACTCCGGAAGTGCAAAAACAGCAGACTTCCAAAACGGACAAGGCCCTGTTTGAACTACCAGATGGGCAGATGCCTTGGTCCATGTACAAACAGTGTAACCATATCGGATTACAATCATATTGTTGATCAGGTAAGGCTTTTTCTGGAAGGACGTAACAATGAATTGATCGACCGACTGAAGAAGGATATGTCAGTGGCTTCTGATCAACTGGATTTTGAGCAGGCAGCCAGGATAAGAGATCAGATCACTTCAATCAAAAATACAATAGAAAAGCAGCATGTGGTGTCACAACGATTAGACGATAAGGATATAATCGGCCTTGCCTTAAAAGAGGACCTTTGTATTCTGGTAATTCTTTTTCTTCGAAAGGGTTATATCGTTGGCAGTAGAAATTACACCTTCAAGGGGATTTCTGAATCAGCCTCCCAGGTAATTGAATCTTTTTTAAAGCAATACTACTCACGCGGGATTTTTATACCAAAAGAGATACTGATATCAGATAATATTGAAGATCTGGTGCCACTAACAAAATGGCTTTGTGAATTAGCCGGGAAAAATGTTGTCATCAAAAAGCCGCTTAGAGGAAATAAACTTCAATTAATAAACATGGCCCAAAAAAATGCCTCAAATCTAATCTCTGGCCATTTACCACCCCAAAAGGAAGATACAATACAAATGATGAAATCCGTTCTCAAGCTTAGAATAGTTCCGAGACATATCGAAGGTCTTGACATATCAAATCTTGGAGGGGATATGGCGGTTGGAACAATTGTTTCATTTATTGATGGAGAACCACACCGTTCAGGATATAGAAATTACAGAATAAGAAGCGTGGAAGGGATTAATGACTATGGCATGATGGCGGAATTAGTTCAAAGAAGGATTTCAAGTGGTAATTTGCCGGACCTTTTCCTGGTGGATGGAGGAAAGGGTCACCTATCTTCAGTTGAAAATGCACTGGTTCGCAGAGATCCTGAAAAAGTCCCTGCAGTAGTATCCATTGCAAAGCCGGATGAGTCCAGGCAGGAAACTTGTGACAGGCTATATATCCCCGGAAGAAAAAATCCTGTCACACTCAGGCCGGATCATCCCGTATTGCTAATGCTGATGCAGATTAGAGATGCAGCACATGGTCGAGCAATAGCTTATCACCGTATGTTAAGGTCAAAAGGCCTCATCAAATCAGAACTGGATGCAATTCCTGGCATTGGTAAAAAGAGAAAAAAGATTTTGTTAACATATTTTAATGATATGAATATGATATCCAGTGCGACAATTGGCGAATTAACTCAAATCCCTGGAATCAGCATCTCTTTGGCTGAGAAGATATATTTATTTTTTAGAGCTGGAAACGAATAGAAGAGATACAGTATAAATATTAGGATAAAGCAGGGGTTGACACTTTATTGTTAAATATGTTAAATGAAAAAGTCGTTTTTCATTGGTCCGGTAAGATGGAAACAAAAAAGATTTACAGCTAATAATGAAAAGTGGCCCGGGATTTAGTCATTAATCAATAGCGAGGTTTTATAGTGGCTTCCAAAAAGGTTACTCTGTTTTTAGTCCCTGATGGCACAAATAAGATAAGGCAGTTCTCTTTCCCAAAATTTCTTCCAGTTATACTCGCTGTTATAATTGTTTTTTCTTCAGCTTTTTTTACCTGGCTAATAATAGATTACAAATCCTTGAAAGTCCAGATTCCCCGCTTGGCCTGGATTGAAAAGGAATATGAGAAAAATAAGAATCAATTCATTCACCTCGCAAATCGCATTGACCAGGTAACGCAAAAGGTAGGTAAATTAAATGAATTTGATCGCAAATTAAAAATAATGGTTAACCTTGAGACTGGCGATGAAAAAGATCAATTCCAGGGGGTTGGAGGCTCAGAACCAATTTTTCTGAATTCTGATGATGCCGAATCCAAGTCGCATAAAGACCTTGTCCGATCAATGCATCGTTCATTAGACAGGCTCGAAAGCGAGATTTATATTGGAGAACAGGATAAAAAGCAGCTTCACACATTCCTCGAAAATCAGAAAATGGTGCTTGCCTGTACCCCATCCATCTGGCCTACAAAGGGCTGGATGAGTTCTTCTTTCGGATACAGGAAATCCCCCTTTACCGGTGAAAGAGAGTTTCATAAGGGTATTGATATAGCCACAAGGATGGGTGCACCGATCCTTGCACCTGCGGATGGATTTGTTTCATTAATAGAGACAGACCGTGGATACGGCAGGATGTTAACCATAAAACATGGTTATGGATTAATGACAAGATATGCCCATCTCAAGTCAGCCCTTGTGAAAAAAGGTCAGTATGTTAAGCGAGGTGAAACAATAGCCCTGGTAGGCAATAGCGGAAAATCAACAGGACCCCACCTGCACTATGAAGTATTCCTGAACAACGTGCGAATAAACCCTGTTCACTATATCCTTAATTAGTCCAGTTCTACAGATGGGCATTTTTTGCAACGCCTGTGCCTGATTCTATCCAGCCTGAGATAGATTAATCCGTGAAATACTTAAAAGTATGATTACATTCTCCTATAAATTCACTGTCGGGAGAGAATACTAATTTCTTGATTTTTTATCTTCAAAGTTTTTTAATGCCTAATGTTTGCCTGATTTTTAAGTTTTACAGAACTGCCATATTTGATTCATCAGTAAAAAGCAAGATTCGGTGAATATGTATTTACAGCCCCTTCGCTTCTTTAATATGACTATATTTACTGGGCTTTGTTTTTGCCGGGCGAGGGATCGAGGTTTCATGTCCAGTACAGGCTCCAGGAGCTATCTCATTTATTAAATGTATTATGATTTATTAAAAATTTCTTCTTTTACTTGAAATGCTATTCTTAAGAGATCTTTTACGGTACTGAAACACCTGGAAGGAAACAAATGATTGGAAGATTTATAAAAGGAATTTTCGGCAGTAAGAATGAAAGAGAATTGAAAGCAATGGTTCCGTTGGTTGATCGGATCAACAGTTTGGAACCGGATTTTCAGGCACTTTCCGATACAGAGCTTCAGGCAAAAACTTCTGATTTTAAGGAAAGATTGTCAAGGAGTGAGTCTTTAGAGGACATATTGCCTGAAGCCTTTGCTACTGTCAGAGAGGCATCTGTCAGGGTGCTGGGAATGCGTCATTTTGATGTACAGCTTATAGGGGGAATCGTACTGCACAGGGGAAAAATTGCTGAGATGAAGACCGGCGAAGGCAAGACTCTGGCTGCCACACTTCCTCTTTATTTAAATGCATTGCTTGGAAGGGGTGCACATCTGGTGACTGTGAATGATTATCTGGCACAGCGAGATGCTGAATGGATGGGAGGAATTTACAAATATTTAGGTTTATCTGTTGGTGTAATAGTCCATGGAATGGATGATTCAGAACGCAAAAATGCATACGGCTGCGATATAACATACGGAACCAACAATGAATTCGGTTTTGACTACCTTCGAGATAACATGAAATATGATTTTGCTGATTTTGTTCAAAGAGACTTCTATTATGCAATTGTTGATGAAGTTGACAGCATTCTCGTTGATGAGGCAAGGACTCCATTGATCATCAGCGGGCCAGTGGAGCATAGCGAAAACAAGATATTTATGGAGGTAAAACCCCTAGTAATAAATTTGAAAAAGAAGCAGAATTCGGTGATACGGTCTCTGCTTAAGGATGTACGGCAAAGCATTGAGGCAGGGGATTTAAGTGACAAAACTATTGAAACACTGGTTCAGATAAAGAGAGGCGATCCGAAGAATCCTGTTTTTATGGAGATACTGGCCCAAAATCAGGCACTGAAAAAGCAGATAGAAAGAATGGAGAGTCTTTTAAGTGCTCAAAAACTGCTTCCTGAACTGGATCAGATCCTTTACTGTACCATCGATGAAAGAAGCAATTCAGTGGAACTGACCGAAAATGGAATAAAGCTGACCGGAAGCAGTGGACTGGGTGATTTTATTCTGCCTGATCTTGATGATGAGGGCCATTCAATTCGAGAAGATAAGCAGCTGAGTGAGCAGGAAAAAGCTGAGCGACTTAAGGCGCTCGAAGATGAATATAGAAGAAATTCGGATCTCCTTCATGCCACACAACAGCTTATCAAGGCTTACTGGCTGTTTGAAAAAGATGTTCAATATGTTGTTAAAGACGGCCAGATTATGATTGTTGATGAGTTCACGGGCAGGATGATGCCGGGTCGCAGATGGAGTGATGGATTGCATCAGGCCGTTGAGGCAAAGGAGGGCGTGAGCGTGGCCGGGGAGAACCAGACCCTGGCATCAGTAACATTTCAGAATTTCTTCCGTATGTACGAAAAACTTGCGGGCATGACAGGAACGGCGGATACTGAGGCGGCCGAATTCAACAATATCTACAAGCTTGACGTTACAGTGGTTCCTACAAACAAAGAAATGATTCGTAAAAACTACCCTGACGTGATTTATAAGACTGAAAGGGAGAAGTTTATTGCAGTTGTTAATGAGATAAAAGAACTTTATGAAAAAGGACAGCCAGTTCTGGTCGGTACTATTTCTATAGAGAAATCAGAGATGCTGAGCAAGATGCTTAAGAGAACAGGAATACCTCATTCCGTACTTAATGCCAAGCATCACCAGAAAGAGGCAGAAATAATAGCCAATGCAGGGCAGGAAAAGACTGTAACCATTTCAACCAATATGGCAGGCCGAGGTACGGATATTGTCCTGGGAGAAGGAGTTCGAGAATTGGGAGGCCTTCATATACTGGGCACTGAAAGGCATGAAAGCCGCCGAATTGACAATCAGCTCAGGGGACGCTCTGGAAGGCAGGGTGATCCTGGCTCGTCCCGTTTTTATCTTTCACTGGAGGATGATCTCCTAAGGATATTCGGCTCAGAAAGAATTTCTTCCATTATGGATCGTTTGGGGATGCAGGAGGGTGAGCCGATTGAGCATAATCTGATTTCAAGAGCTATTGAAAGTGCGCAAAAGAAGGTTGAGGCTCATAATTTTGATATAAGAAAACACCTGCTTGAATATGACGATGTAATGAATAAACATCGAGAAATTATTTATTCGTTGAGGAAGGATGTTCTTAAGGGTGAGGGCATAAATGAAATTATTGAGGAAATGATTGATGAGAAGATTGATATCCTTGTAGAGAATCATGTTGATCCCAAAGAGTATTCGGAAAAATGGGATATCGACGGGATGGGAGATGAGTTTTTCAGGCTGTTCGGGTTCAGGCCAAAGATTGGACCAAAGGATATTGGAGATGAGGCTTTTGATCAGCTTAAAGCAGAAGACTTGAACGACTTGCTCAAGAAGGAGGTCCTGAAAGCGTATCGGGAAAAAGAGGGGCTGATTGGAAAGGATGAACTTAAAAACGTTGAGCGATTGATTATTCTCCAGATTATAGACAATCAATGGATTGCCCATCTTCAGGATATGGATCATATGAAGGAAGGAATAGGCCTCAGGGGCTACGGGCAGTTAGATCCGCTTAAGGAGTATCAAAAGGAAGGGTTTGCTCTTTTTGGAGAGCTTATGGATAGGATCAGGGCAGAAACCCTGGGAATGCTTTTTAGAATTCAGATTGCGAGGAGGCCTGAAATTTTACCTGAGAGGAAAAAAAGAAGCATGAACCTCAGCCATGGTGATGATTCAGCGATTGCGACATTTAAACGGAAGGAAAAAAAGATCGGCAGAAACGACCCATGCCCATGTGGAAGCGGCAAGAAATATAAAAAGTGTTGCGGAGCTAATGCGTGAAGGTTTAACAGCATGAAGTTAGCTTCCAGGTCCTATTTTTTCGAAGTTATCAGTATATTTTAAGGATTAAGATCTATGCTTGAAAAAGAATTTACAGTTAATGGATTTAAGGCAGCTGCAGTGGCGGCTGGTTTGAAAAAGAATGGGGGCCTTGATTTAGCCCTGATCTTTTCGGAGAAAGAAGCCACGGCCGCAGGTGTATTTACAACCAATAAAGTAAAGGCAGCCCCGGTTATACTGAGCCGCGAATTTCTTCAGAAAGGAAAGGCTAGAGCCATAATAGCCAATGCAGGAAATGCTAATGCCTGTACTGGAATTGCCGGATTGGAAAATGCCCGGAAAACCGCCGATATTGCGGCAAGGACGATGGGAGTTCAGGCTGATGAGGTGCTGACTGCATCTACAGGAGTGATCGGAGAGCCTCTCAGGGTAGATCTTATTGCAAATGCATTGCCTGGACTGGTGGATAAACTCTCCGATAAAGGTTTTGATGAAGCTGCCAGTGCGATCATGACAACCGATTCGTTTCCTAAAATTCGTTTATTTGAAGGTATTGCCGGAGGCCGACCCTACCGTATTCTGGGTTTTGCCAAGGGGGCGGGCATGATTATGCCAAATATGGCTACCATGCTCTGTTTTATTCTGAGTGATATAGTGATCGATCCAGAGGAATTGAAAGATGCTCTGCTTGCTTCAGTAGATACCACATTTAATCGAATTACTGTCGATGGAGACACCAGCACAAATGATATGGTACTGGTTTTGGCCAATGGCATGGCAGGGAATAAGTCTCTGTCAAAGGCGGAATACAGTGATTTTAATATTGGACTGAAAAGTGTAATGGGAGATCTGGCGCGCATGATCGTGAGCGATGGAGAGGGTGCGACAAAGGTGATTGATATCGAGATAAGAGGGGCGCATAGCTCATCGGACGCCTTAAGTGCAGCAAGAACAGTCGCAAACTCCAGCCTGGTAAAAACCGCATTTTACGGCCAGGATCCGAATTGGGGCAGGATTATTGCCGCTCTTGGAAGATCAGGCGTTGTGATGGAAGAGGATAAGGTTGATATTTGGGTTGACGATATTTTGATTGTTGAAGGGGGCCTGGGGAAAGGCATTGGCCCGGAAAAAGATGCGGCAGCAAAGATGTCCCAGAAGGAATTCAGGCTTATGATTGATCTCAACAAGGGAAGATATGAAGACCGGATTGTGACATGTGATCTTACTCACGAATATGTCACAATCAATGCAAATTACAGGACCTGAGGAGTCTAATGCAATAAAATATTTTTCATATTATAGACTTCGTTTTTGTGGATACCTTTAGCACGATCACAGAGAAACGTGCAATACAGTTATAATCAAACTGTTAAACCGACTGTAACTGGCTTTATACAAGATGAATGTTTTGTAAAATGTATGGAGAGTTAGATGTTTTCTGTAATAATGGCGGGCGGTTCAGGAACACGATTCTGGCCTGTAAGCCGTAAGAAAGAACCAAAGCAGTTTTTAAATATAACCGGCAAGGAGACAATGATTGTTGAGACCTGTGACAGAATTAAGCCACTGGCTCGAGACGAGGAGATGATCATAATACTTGGCCGGGAACACCTTGAAAAGGCAAAAGATATTTTCAAGGGCCGTAATGTAAATATACTTAGCGAGCCAGTGGGACGAAATACTGCCCCATGTATCGGTCTCGGTGCAATTTACGCCCGCTATTTGGGCTGTAATGGGCCTGTTGCATTTCTGCCTGCTGACCATTTTATCGCAGATGTCAGTCCTTTTTTAGAGATGCTTGATTTAGCTGCTGATCTGGCTGATACAGGGGGCATTGTGACCCTGGGTATTGTTCCTGACAGGCCTGAAACAGGGTACGGATATATACGCAGGGATCAGGGCATTGTTTTTAAAGAGTCTACTGTTTACAGTGTGTTGGAATTTGTTGAAAAACCTGATTTCGATACGGCACGTTTATATTTGGAGAGTGGTGAGTATTATTGGAACGGAGGAATTTTTGTAGCAAGTCCTGAGACTATCCTTAAAGAAATAGAAGAGTTGATGCCGGACCTTTACCTCGGATTACAGCAGATAGACAAAATGTCAGGCAAAGAGGGATTTGAAAAAGAGCTTGAAAATGTATATATGAAGCTTGAAAGCACATCCTTTGATTACGGGATCATGGAAAGGACAACTGAAAATGTCTATGTTATACCATGTGATTGCGGATGGACCGATGTAGGATCATGGGAATCATTGTATGAACTGAAGTCGCTGGATCATGATAATAAAAAGAATTTAGTCGACGGAGAGGCTCTCCTGATAGATTCTGAGCGGAATTTTATTTCCTCCAGAGGGGGGCGCCAGATTACATGCCTTGGACTTAAGAACTGTCTGGTGGTTGATACCTCTGATGTGCTGTTAATTGCAGATTTGAGCTGCTCTCAGGATATTCGAAAAATTGTAGAAGAACTGAAAAGAAATGAAAAGGAAGACTTGATATGAATTCTCATATCTTTAGAGAATATGATATTCGCGGCATATACCCGGAAGAATTAAAGCAGGAAAGTGTTAGTTTGCTTGGCCGTGCAATAGGAACTTACTATCTGGAAAGGGGCGCGAGACGGATTTCCATAGGTCGTGACTGCCGCTTGAGCTCTCCAGATATCTCTGAATGGCTGATTAAGAGTCTAATGGAAACAGGGATTGAAATTGTGGATATTGGATTAGTCCCTACACCGCTGCTCTATTTTTCTTTGCATAAGCTTGAAGTGGATGGTGGAATCCAAATAACCGGAAGCCATAACCCCCCGGAGTTCAACGGGTTTAAAATCTGCCTTGGGGATACTTCAATTCATGGTGAGGAGATCCAGAAGATAAGGAAAATCGCTGAATCGGGTGATTTCAAATATGGCAGTGGAAAGATCGAGAAGTCAGATCTGTCCCAGGCTTATATTGATTATTTAAATAATAATATCAAGACTGGCCAATTCAAAAGAAGGGTTGTTGTTGATGCCGGAAATGGTGTGGGAGGCATGATTGCCGATAAAGCATTTACGCGTATGGGATTTGAGGTGGTGCCGATTTTCTGTGAGCCGGACGGGAGATTTCCGAATCACCATCCTGACCCAACAATTCCCGAAAACCTTGAGGCCATGATATCAAGAGTCAGTGAGACCTCTGCCGATCTGGGAATTGCATTTGATGGAGATGCCGACCGAATTGGCGTCACTGATCAGGAAGGCAATATTATATGGGGAGACCAGTTGATGATTATTTTTTCAAGGGAGCTGCTTTCACGGAATCCAGGCGGGAAGATAATCGGAGAAGTCAAGTGTTCCCAGGTCCTCTATGATGATATTGAGAGCCATGGAGGAAAGGCAATTATGTGGAAGGCCGGGCACTCGCTTATCAAGAGTAAAATGAAAGAGGAGGGTGCCCTCCTTGCAGGGGAGATGAGCGGGCATATCTTTTTCAGTGAGAGGTATTTCGGATTTGATGATGCGATTTATGCAGGAGCCAGGCTTCTTGAGATACTTTCCAATTCGCCGAAAAGTTTGAAAGAACTGCTGGATGATATCCCAGGAATGGTAAACACTCCTGAAATTCGAATAGATTGTCCGGATGATAAGAAATTCATGATCGTGGCTGAATTAGTTGAGGAATTCAAAAAGGATTATGAAGTAATAGATGTTGATGGTGCCCGGGTCCTTTTTGACGGAGGATGGGGATTAGTCAGAACTTCAAATACTCAGCCTGTGCTGGTGCTTCGTTTTGAAGCAGATAATGAAGAGCGTCTTGAGGAAATCCGCAGTATTTTCATGCAGAAGATTGAGAAGAAGATATCGCAATAAGAGGTTTTCTGTAATAAGCCGGTTGGAAAAAGGCAAAACGTTATTCTCGTAAATTAAGCTTATTCAGCCGATACCTCAAGGATCTCATGCTTATCCCTAAAAGTTCGGTTGCCTTCTGTTTTGAACCTTGGGCCATTTTCATAGCACTCTGGATATATTCCCTTTCAATTCTATTTATGACCTCATCTAATTTAATTCCGTCCGGTCCAAGTTCCTCCAGTATGCCCTTTTTATCTGCATCTTCATTTGAATCTGAAAATCCAAGACTATCAGGCAGTATAATATTTGAGGTTTCCAGAGCGACACTTTTTTCAATTATATTTTCAAGTTCTCTGACGTTTCCGGGGAAACGGTACTGCATCAAAAGTTCCATTGCATATGGAGATATATTCCTCAATTCTTTGCCGAATTCCTTTGAGTATTTTCGAATAAAGTACTCTGTCAGTATGGGTATATCCTCCTTCCTGTCTCTAAGCGCCGGGATGTAAATTGGAATTACATTCAGTCTATAATATAAATCCTCTCTGAAACTCCCATCTTTGACTTTTTTTCTTAAATCCTGATTTGTAGCTGCAATTATTCTTACATCCACCTTGATATCTTTTGAGCCTCCAAGTCTTCTGAACACCCTTTCTTGAATTACCCTCAGAAGTTTAACCTGAAGAATTGTCGGTAATTCAGCAATTTCATCCAAAAAAATAGTTCCTCCGGTTGCTACTTCCAGCAGGCCGGGTTTGTCTGCAAAAGCGCTGGTGAAAGCACCCTTCATATAACCAAACAATTCACTTTCCAGAAGCTCTCCGGGAATTCCACCACAATTTATTACTACAAAAGGATTGTTTTTTCTCGAACTGTTCTCATGAATAGCCTGAGCTGCGAGTTCTTTACCGCTTCCGCTTTCACCCAGGATGAGGATATTAGCTGTAGTATCTGCTACTTTGTTTATAAGAGAGTATAGCTTGAGAATTTCCTTGCTTCTGCCTATCAGTTTCCCAAAGCTGACCGAGTCTTTTATCCCTTTGATGAACAGTGCGTCATCCTTCTTTAATCCTTTTTTGGCCAGCGCCTCACGGATTCTTTTTTTTAGGTCTTCAACATCAAAATTTTTTTCTATATAGTCATATGCACCTTCCTGCATTGCTGTAACTGCGGTTTCGCCGGATGCATATGCGGTAATCAGAATAACCATTGTCTCAGGTGAAATCTCTTTGATAATTTTCAGGAATTCGATTCCGTCAACTTTAGGCATCTTTAAATCAGTAATGGCCAGATCGAACTTCCAGTTTTTACAAAATTCAAGTGCTTCTTTTCCTTCTTTAGCACATTTTACGCGGTAACCTTCCTGAGTTAGCATGATCTCCAGGAATTCTCTCATTCCTAGGTCATCATCTACGACTAGGATATCAGTCATTTTATATATTCTCCTGCAGAAGTTTGATGCAAAAAGTTATAAATCGCTGTTAAGCTGAATAATGCCCTCCAAATGGAATTTATAGTGGTGTTTTCCAGAATCTGATTTCTTGGTACATTATCCAAAGGCCATAAAGGGGGCAAATTCTTTTCCAGATTCTTTTATTCTGCCAATGATCTTTTCCCCTTCTGTGGCAGAATGATAGTACAGCTTGTCCCCTTACCTAATTCACTTGAGATATCCAGCTTACCCTTATACCTGTCTGCAATTCTGTGGGCTATGGTCAGACCGAGTCCTGTTCCACCCTCCTTAGTGGTATAAAAAGGTGTAAATATATTGGATAAATTAATTTGATCAAACCCACAGCCGGTATCGCTTATTCGAATTTCAATATATTCATTTCCATCATTAGTGCAGGTTGTACCGGTTTTAATTGTCAAATTCCCTCCTTCAGGCATTGATTGTACAGAATTCAAGATAATGTTCGAGAGCATCTGTGTTATTTCTGTCATGTTCCCATAAAGGTTTATTCTGTCAGTTGCTTCTCGTATCAGCATTATATTTTCATTCCAGTCAGGGTTGAGTTGCATAGACTCCAGGATATTATAAATGATCTCATTAATATCAAAAAGATCTTCCTGATTATTCAGGTTAACACGTGACAGAAGGAGGAAATTCTTCACCAGATTTTCAAGCTGGTTTCTCCCCCTGAGCACAATTTCCATCAGTTTTTTATTGATATCATCCAAGGTAAGATTAAGTTTCAGGAGTTGGATAGATCCGCTAAGTGATGCAAGGGGGTTTCTTATTTCATGGGCAAGACCAGCGGCCATTTCACCTATAAGCGCAAGGTTTCTGCTTTTTTCTATTTCTTTTTCAAGTTCTTTGGCAAGAGTCAGATCCTGAAATATCACGATGTAGCCTATCTTATTGTTCTTACTGTCAATAAGGGGAGATACTGAAAAACCCAGGGAAATATTTTTGCCGTCTTTTGTGGTAACTAGAGCTTCGTGCCTTACGGCACAAGATTCTTTTATTGTTTCATTTTCAGAATTCTGCAGCATTTTAAAAAAATCAGTAAAAATATTGTCTATACTCTTGTTCTCCACATCTTTTGATGAAAAGCGAGTAATTTCCTCAGCAGCCCTGTTGAAGGACTTTATCCTGCCAAGCAGATCAATAGTAGTTATGCCTGCATTTACAGATTCAATAATTCTTCGGTACAACAAATCCAGTTTATAGAATTCACTCTCTTTTTCAGCAAGAAGGTCCCTTGATTTTCTTTCCTGTTCAACTACAAAACTTATAAGCAGTGCAATAATATAGAAGGATACAATATGTATAAATATTCTCGATAGGACATATCCTGCATTGGCCTCATAATTCCATGGAGAAGCATGGAATTGCGAGACAATTCCATAGTACTGCAGATCAAGCAACAAACCATAGAGTATGCTGCTTGCAGAGGCAATAATAAGCCCCCCTCTTCTTTCAAGGAAAAGGCCTGAATATATTATGACCAGCGAATACAGTATAGAATAAATACTTCTTATTCCACCGGTTAAATAGACGAGAACTGTTATAAGGAAAACATCGCAGAGGGCCTGAATATATAGATTTATTTTCAGGTTTTTTATTCTTTTTGATAACAGGAGATAAAAAAATGATAGGAAGTAAGTTGCTATAATTACAGAATAAACCCAGCTAATTGATATTTCAGGTAATGATTTTGTCCCTTTTATTTGTATAAACGCAGCTATGCCGAGCAGAAAGGTCGCTATAACAACCCTCAGAAACATTAACCAGCCAAGCCTGTGATGTACTTTCTCTCCTGATATGTCTTCTGTCATTGAACACCCCTCACTCATGAGGTTTTATTATATTAGATTATACGACTGGTGAGAGAATATCAAGAGAACAAGGGATATGATAAAATACCTCGAGGCTGCCTCGGAGTTGTGAGAGTTTGAAAAGAGTAAATAAATTGATTTAAAAAAAGTTCAGTTTTTACTTATATGCCGTTTTGTTGATAAACTTAATGTTCCTTTTCCCAGATAATTCCAAGAACCTGCAGGCATGTCTTGACAAACACAAATGTCAATCCACAGCCTATAATAAAAAGTGCAGCATATAAGAGGCCGAAAAAGATAAAATAATCAGATGTCCAGGACCATTCAAAACAAAAAGGAAACATGTTCCAGCTCCTTTAGATGATTTATTGAGTTGCGGGATTCAGTTCTCTCTCCCTTGGGAATACAGGTAAGTACCTGTAAGAAAGTGAAAAAAGTAAAAAACCATAACCTATGACCGCCATAGAAATGCCCCATTCCTGCCAGGTTGGAAGATAGCTTGTGAAGTTATCAAAGGGCATGACAGGTATTGCAAGTGTTACAACAGTCAGAACAAAACGATTCAGGACAATGCCCGTGCAATTCATAAGACAGCCTATAATCAACCAGCCGTTATTTCTTCTGGCTTTGGGGATTAACAGTATAATTGCAGGTATTATCCCGAAAATAACTATTTCACATACCAGCAGCCATACTCCATAAGGCCCCTCTTTGAAAAAATCCGAAAACATCAGGCCAGCCCTGGGTATTACCCCATAGATCCAGCCAAGGGTGTCAATGATCTTCAAAAGAATATAGAAAGCCAGGAGCCAGCCTGATATTTTTGCCAGGGTCTGAAATGCACTGTCATGTACAAGTTTCTTCCGGGTAATCCATTGAGCAAGTTTTGTACATAATATAGTAAAAGACGGCCCGGCTGCTATTGCAGATAATATAAAAAGAAAAAATGTCCAGGGCCAGACATAAAATCCTTCCCTGAAAGCAAACGGCCTTGCGTACATAACTCCATACATGCCGCCAAGAGATCCCTGGTGAAAAAAAGACAGGAAGGTTCCGGTAGCAGCAAAGACTGCCATGATCTGATGAAGATTATGACCAAAAAAGTGAAATTCCGGAACCTCGTTCAGCTTTCTGTTTTCAAGGATAAGCGGCAGATATTCAATTGTCAAAACGCCGAGATAACAAGTGATGCAGAATGAAACTTCTGTTAGCATTGAATGTACATTGGCATGCCAAAAGATAAACCATCCCCGTATCGGCTGGCCTATATCAATGCCCAGCATGGCTACGGCACCTGAATAACAAATAAACCCGATTATTACCGCTGCGTTGATTATATCCTTAAGCTCTTTTTTCCCAATGATATATGTCAAAAAACCAGTAAAAAAGGCTCCCGCGCCGAGTGCTATTACTGATAGATCAAATACAATCCATAATGCAAAGGCAAAATAATCCGTCATGTTGGTCTGGTTCAGACCCTTCCACAGGCAAAGAAAGGCCGATACTGCTCCCCAGACAAGAAGACCTATCCATGGCAAGGACCAAAGTAGAAAAGTCTTCAGGGAACATCTCTTAACTCCTTCCGGCATCAACGCTAAATCCATCTTTTATCCTCCTGAAGCAGACTCTGTTGACTGATCAATCAGATCCCTTAGTAACAGGTTTGAACTGGTCTGGACGATAGTTGTCAGCCATCTTGCGCACCCAATCCTTGGTGGAAAGATAGTAGACTTTCGGTTCCGTACCAAGTCGTTCTAAGAGTCTGAATGCATTAGGGCTCTTTGCAAGTTTTGAGACCCTATGGTTCGGATTATTAAGGTCACCGAATGTAATAGCCTGAACCGGGCATGCCTCAGTGCAGGCTGTTATGTATTCATTTTCTTCAAGCTCTCTGCGATCTTCTGAATAGGCTTTATTTCTGGCCCTCATGAGTCGATGATGGCAGAAAGAGCATTTTTCAACAACGCCTCTCATACGGGGAGAGACCTCTGGAGAAAGATAGCGGTCAAGACCTTTGTCTTTAGGAAAATAGCCATCCCACCAGTTAAATGTTCTGGCATGGTAAGGGCATGCAGCTATACAGTACCTGCAACCTATGCAGCGTGTATATATCTGACTTACAATACCCGTATTTATATCAATTTTCGTTGCTGTTGCAGGGCATACAGAAACACATGGAGGGTTTTCATCACAATGCATGCAGGGTCGTGGAAAATAACTGAATTCCGCGTGAGGAAAATCTTTTTCATTAGATATTTTATAAAGACGCATCCATGTAACGCTTCGTTCTTTATCTGACTCATCGGGCCTGACAGAAACATTGTTTTCCGCCGCACAGGCAATCATGCAGGTGCCGCACCCGGTACATTTGTCAAGATCTATGACCATACCATATTTGTTTTTGCCTTGGTCATGTCCTTTTTTCATCATCTACCTCATCTAAACCTTGATTAACTTTACATGGGTATTCCACCACACTGCATGTCCGCTCAAAGGATCTTTGAGGGCATAAATGATTTGATTGGGATTAACGCCTTTTCCTCTTATAAATTCATCATAGGCGCTGTGTCCCAATCCGAATGGAAGGTACACAATGCCCGGCATTGCACCCTGTGAAATGTTTACACGCACCTTTGCTTCTCCCGCAGGAGACTTTACTATAACCCTGTCACCTTGTTTTAAGTTAAAATCTTTCGCTGTTTTTGAATTTATGGAAGCAAATGATTCGTCCTTTTTTAACTGGTTATCAAAGAGTGTCTTGTACAGAAAAGGAGGGCTCGGCACCCAGCTGCTTGAGATATTGATCATATCATATGGAAGCATCAAAAGGGGGTATTCAGCAGAATCACCTTTATTGTCAGCCACTTCGTAATGTGGCATAAAGACTTCATCTCCTGTACCATTGATTTTCATATTAGCAAGGGCATTTTTTTCGGTAGCTGTTTTTGCATACTCCTTGACAGCAAGTTCAATTTTTGAACAATAAAATTCAAATTTTCCCGAAGGTGTCTTAAACAATCCATCCCATCTTTTATAAGGATATGCCGGGCGATACCAAAAACCTCCTGATTTTATCTTTTCCCACATTTTATCAAAGGAGTTATATTTAGATACCTGACTTTCTGATTTATTCTGTTGCTTCCAGGGTGGAATGCTCGGGTTATAGGTAACAAAACCGCTTCCTGACTCATACAGGCCTTTCGCCCTCTGCTTCAAAGCTTCTTCAAAATTTTCCCACGGAAAAGCTGATGCAGCGGATTGGGCCACCATTTTTGCAATATCAATTATTACATCACCGGTATTTCTTGTATCATAAAGGGGTTTAACCGCCGGTTTAGAAAGCCCATAAAACTGATACTGCAGGCCGTCAGGACAAACCACGTCGTCTGTCTTTTCAAGGTATATGTGGTCAGGAAGAATAAGGTCGGCCATTTCAGATGTTTCATCCTTAAAAGGTGAAAAACTTACAGTAAAGGGGATCTTATTTATGGCCTCTTTAAAGGCTCCTCCGTCAGGAAGTGTAAAACACGGATTTGCTGAAAAGATGAGTAGTGTGTCAACAGAATTTTCGCCTTCTTTTATAACAGTCTGAGTAAAATTGTTAATCAGACTGCGAGAGAAAGGAAAATTCACAGTGCCGGCCTGATCAAGACGCGGCTTCTTAAGAGATGACTTTGCAGCACTATCCAGGTTTAAATCAGGGAACTGAGTCAATGGCAGGCTATCAAACATTATTACTCCGCCAGGCTTGTTAAGATTCCCTACAAGGGCATTGAGACAATGCACGGCCATAAATTCATACAGGCTGCCGTTTAAAGAGTCTTTCCCCTTGCCGTATATAGCAACAGGGGCCTTTGATCCTGCAAAATGTCTTGCGAGTGAAACAATATCATTGGGGTCCAGGCCCGTAATATTGGATACCATGGCAGGAGAATAATTATCGAGGATAATGGTTTTAAAGCCCTTATGCTCTTTGCCGTCCGCAGAAGTCCAATCTTCAAAACCGAATGAGTATTTATTTACAAATTCGCGATCAAAAAGTCCTTCCTTTATAATGATGTGCGCTATTCCCAGGGCCAGTGCAGCATCAGTTCCGGGCTTTGATGCTACCCATTTATCCGCTTTTGATGCAGTATTTGAGGCCCTTGATTCGACCTGCACGATTCTGACTTTTTTGCTGCCGGGGTTTTCATGCCAAATTCCCCATGCATTCATAATCCGTCCCGGTGCGCCCCATCCCTCCAGAAGACCACATCCGAAACTCAAGATATAATCAGCATTCTCAAGGTCATAGCCCATGGGCCCTTCGTTGCCCTGCATAAGGATGTTTCCCATTGAATATGTGTCTTCTATCGTAGGTATTTTGATGTAGTTCGGGCTTCCAAGGGATGTGAGCAATCTCTCAATCATGACAGCAATAGTTGACCTTGCAGGGTTTCCGTCTACGGCAACTATAGATGCGGCTTTTCCCTTTTTCTGTAAATCGGTAATTCGTGAAATGAGGATATTAAGAGCTTCATCCCATGTTATTTTTGAAAACTGGCCTGAGCCCCTCTCTCCCACACGCTTCATAGGGGAGGTGTATCTTATTGATTCGTCATAAAGCAACTGGAGTCCACCGGCACCCAGAGGACAGATACCGCCGGGGTTTATTGGATAGTCGGTTCGACCTTCAATTTTAACAGCCCTATCAGAGACTTTTCTGATCTCTATTCCACATCCCCCCGGACAGAGATTACACACGGATTTGATATCCAGAAATTCCCCTTCAGGCGGGACCGGCACCCAGGGCCAATTCTGGGTCCATATGGCTATATCATCAGTAAGTTTCCATGGAAGCGGGGATAAAGTGGTCCCCACCACTCCGCCAACTAGAAATTTGATGAAATTTCTTCTATTCAATTCCATGGTTATTTTCCCCTTATTTATGGCAGACAAAACAGGCGTTATTTTCTTCGTGCCCCATTTTGGTGTGACACTCGCCGCAATCATCCATTTTCATACGATCCCAGGTGTTTGTTTTATACCCACAGATACGTTTTCCCCATATATTTATACTGTACCCTGTCAGGCGGTTTTTCTTGTACACTGGAAGGCTTTCGCTCTCACCATGGTCCCCGTGGCACACACTGCAATCAAGCTCCCCCATTTTGACGTGGGCTATATGAGAGAAGTAAACACAGTCAGGCTGTTCAGAATAAACAAGCCATGGTATTTCATTCTCATCGGCTACATATTTCTCCATAAATTCAGCCTCTTTGGGAGATTCTCCAAGCGGACTTTCAGGGTCATCATGGCATTCTGTGCATTTCTCCAACCTCGGTATGCCTTGAAAGGTTCCATCATCACGGAATCCATGGCAATACTGGCATCTTTCTATATCCGTTTCTCCTTCAATACCGAACACCCTTTCCGGATCAAGATGCAGGGCATGGCTGAAATCCATGGGTTGATCATGATGGGAATATAAAACCATAGGAAAAACAACCCACCCCACTATCAGGGAAAGGATTAAACCTCCAAGGAAAAATATCCATCCCCCTTTGGAAGAGGTTTTAAGGGATTCTGTGGAATTTTTCATATTGTTAAGCCTCTCATCCATTGAGTTTGAGGTTGTACTAAAATGCAAATTCAATGCATTATCAATAGCTTGAATCAAAAAGACCTAATATTATATACTTCCCTTTTCCAGCTCAGGCCTAAAAACAAGGCCTAATAAAGCATCAACAATTGCAAATATATACCTATTTCTTCCCCCTTTTTGTCAAGAAAAAAAGTAATAGATGTCTATGAAATTAAAATAAAGTACATCAGCAGATGGAGGTTACTCCTGAACATGCCTGGCGGTCTGTAAGCAAAAGTAATGAACAGGCGGAAGATAAATGTTTCCCTGTCCGGGATAAATTGACTAAGCTTTATTTGGAATTTCAGTGAATGCCATTAATAGTGGCTAAAAAGGGCTTGGGATACTGTATTTTCAGGCCCTCTCTTTTATTTATAATATGAGAGGGCCCTGGTTGATGGCGTGAATTAGAATCTTCTCATCTTTTTTCTGCGTCTTTTTGCTGCCTTGGCCTGTTTTTTCTTTTTGGCTACGCTAGGCTTATCATAAAAACGTCTTTCTTTTATCTCAGAGAAGAAACCTTCTTTGGTCAACTTCCTTTTCAGATCTCTTATGGCCTTTTCAATCTGATTGTTTTGAACAATTACTTTCATATTTTCACCTCAACATTAGGAAATAAAAAAGCACCTCAATTTTTCAAAGAGATGCTTTTCCTTGCCTTCAAAACAGGGATATTCCCTGTAGCATTTTCTTTTAGCCTGCTAAAGGATGGTCATTGTATTCAACCTCTTCATTTTTGTAGAAGGTAAGGAAGCACTCATAATCATTAAATGGGTATCAGGGATTTCTCTGACCGAATTCCCTGGCTGACTGCCAGCCAGTTCATATTATAATTTCATACGGTCAGATTTAATCACCCCCTTTTTCCTAACTTCACAATCCCCTTTTAAAAAAAGGGGCTCCACTTTTTTACAAATTTACAAACAAGACGGAATTCTATTTAAAAGAGAAACAAAAATATCATAATCAATTATTTTGTCAATTGTTTTTTCTCAGGTGCAGTTTTGCAGCTGCTTCAATGTGGTATGTATGGGGAAACATATCAAAGGGCTGAATTTCAATCAGTTCATAATCTGAGATCATTTCGCCGATATCCCTTGCCAGAGTAGCAGGATTGCAGGAGACATAAATGATTTTTTCAGGAGACAAATTCATGACCTGCGAAAGTACATCTTTATGCATGCCCTGGCGAGGCGGATCGATAATCATCAGATCAGGTTTGTATTTAATTGAAGACAGGCTATTTCGGATATCTCCGCATATAAAACTGCAGTTCTTGATACCGAATTCAGTGCAGTTTCTGCGGGCATCTGCTACAGCGCTTTCAGTTATTTCGATTCCTGTTACGGATTTTACTCTCTCCGCCAGAAAGACTGGAATTGTTCCGGTTCCGCTGTAAAGGTCAATCACCCTCTCATTTCCGTTAAGTTCTCCAAACTCGACCACCTTCTGATACAGTTTTTCAATACTCAGGGAATTGGTCTGGAAAAAGGAATTTGCCGATATCTGAAATGTGAATCTTCCTATCCTGTCGCTGATGATCCCTTCTCCTGAGAGTACTATTTCATTTTCTCCTACAGCGATGGATGCCTTCCTGCTGTTAATATTGTTCACTATTGTTTTGATCTTACTGAAGCTCCTTTTGAGAAAATCTGCAAGAGGCTGGACAGCTTCCGGTCGTTCTTCAGAGGTGACCACGTTAACCATCCACTCATCAAATGCGGTTGAATATCGGAGTACCAGGAACCGCCAGAAGCCCTCATGGGTTTTCAATCCATATACGGGTATACCTGAGTTTTTCACATATTTTTTTACCTCGTAAAGGATTTGATTGCCCGCTTCATGCTGAAGCAGGCAGGTTTCCATGTCAATAACCTTATGATAGGTTCCGGGCACATGAAGGCCCAGGGCGAAGTTGTCTTTGTCCGAATCAGGTAATTCTCCGGGCATAAGCCAGCGGCGGTCTGAAAATGAAAACTCCATTTTATTTCTGTATCCGAATACTTTTTCGGAAGGCACCACATCCTTAACCAGAGGATCTTTCAGGCCGGCTATGTGTTCTATGGATTCCCTTACATGTTCTTTTTTATACTCGAGCTGTTTTTCATAACGCACATGCTGCCACTGACAGCCTCCGCAGTAGCCGCTGTAGGGGCATGGGGCATTTATCCGGTGCGGTGAAGGCGACAGGATGTCTACCAGGGCCGCCTCAGCATAATCCTTTTTTTTTCTGTAAATTCTAGCTGTTATCCTGTCGCCCGGGACAGTACCCCGGACAAAAACAACCATGCCGTCTAAACGGCCAAGTCCATTTCCTCCGTAGGCCATCTTATCGATTTCAATTTCAATAATACTTCCTTTTCGAAAACTCATACTCTTCAAATCCTTATTTCCTCACTTTGCCGGGAAAGACATGAATGAAGATGTCAAAACGACTAGATCTTATTCAATTGCTTGGTCGAGCAAATCACTGGAAGATATCACCCAGGAGGATTTACGTCAATACCGGCTTTGCTGTCAAAGTGAATTGGGATGAAGCGAAGTGGCACCTGTATTCAGGAATCCGGTATTTTACAGTATTATCTACTATTGCAAAATAATGGTTGACGAAGCCTCTCTAATAACTCTAGATCACAAATTGTGGGAAAATTTTCAGCCTGTATAGGTCTCCCTCAGCATAGTTCAACATCACAACTTCAAGAGTCGACATGAATAACGAAAGGAGAAGCAACATGACTTTTCTCCAGGATGCCCGGATACTTATCAATGCCCTCGATGAATATTACCGGGATTCCGTCTCGGCAGAAAAGCCTGCTATCGCTCAGCAGCCGCTGGAAAAAATTATCACAGATCTTAAGCTCGCATTATACTCACATGAAGGAGGATTGACCGGGGACCGCCTCGCCGAATTTATAAGAGACTACCTGCCCACAACAACCAGGCTGCATCATCCTGGCTATATGTCGCACCAGGTAGCCGTACCGCACTATGCGGGAGCACTGGCAGCATTGATCGACACCTTTACCAATAATGTCATGGCTATTTATGAAATGGGGCCCGGGGCGGCAAGTATCGAGTACCATGTGATTAACGTACTTCTGAAAAAGATCGGCTGGGAGCCTGCCCCGCTGAATCTGCGCCAAGTACCCTATTCACAGGCGTATGCAGGCGGCGTTCTGACCCATGGCGGATCACTCACCAACCTTACTGCGCTCATTGCCGCCCGTACCAGGCTGGTTCCTGACGTTTGGGATGTCGGCATACCTCAGGACCTGGCCATTCTCGCCCCTGCCGATTCTCACTATTCCATTGCACGGGCTGCCGGCATCCTGGGCATAGGGCGCAACGCTATATATGAACTGGATGTTGATGATACAGGGGCTATAATCCCGGAAAAACTCACCCCGGCCTATGATCGAATGCGTACTGACGGAAGGAGAGCGATTGCGCTCGTTGCCAATGCATGCAGCACGGCAGTAGGCATATACGATCCGTTGGATGAGATCGGAGACTTCTGTAATGAGCATGATATCTGGTTCCATGTGGACGGTGCCCATGGTGCCAGCGCGCTGTTTTCCAAAAAGCACAGGACTCTGATGAAGGGCATTGAAAAGGCAAATTCAATCACTTGGGACGCTCACAAGCTCATGCGCACGCCCACAGTATGCGCCGCCCTCCTGGTAAAGGATCACAGGGATCTGGATGCGGCGTTTAAACAGGAGGCAAGTTATCTCTTCCACGACAAAGAGCAGCCCGGCTTTGATTTTATCCATCGTACCGTAGAATGTACAAAGGCCGGTCTGGGGCTGAAATTCTTTTTCGTCCTTGCCGCCATGGGGGAACAGGGGATTGCGGACTATATCGACAGGCAGTATGACCTGGCGAAAAATGCCTGGGACTATCTCGAGCAGCTCGACGATTTCACCTGTCCGGTACGCCCTCAGAGCAATATCCTGTGCTTCCGCGTAGACGGGGATGATGAGGTGCAAATCAGAATACGCAACAGGCTGAATGAGCAGGGACGGTTCTATATCTCCACTACCTCTTTTATGGGTTCCAGGTATCTGCGGTTATCGCTGATGAGTCCACATACCTCCATGCAGGATATAGAGGATCTTGTGCATAACATACGCCGTATCATGGAGGAAAAATAGGGGGCAGGGACAGACATTGGTATACTTTGGGAATTCAAAAATGGATTTCTTTCAAGCGGAACCTCATTTCTGGTCATTTGGCGACTACCCGGCCTGCTCTGTTACATACAAATCTCCTGAACCCTGGACTTCCCTGCCTGAGGCAGACAAGCTTCAGACAACTATTCTCGTCGATCCCCCATGACTGCGGCATCAAAGACTTGTCTTCGGTTAATACTTTTGTTAATATGTTCAGCATATTAACAGGATTCACGTACAGGGGGATTATTTGACTGAGCCAGGTCTAAAGTTACCCCATAAATTCATGCCCTCAGCATGGCGGGATCTTCAGCATGCCGGGCGTTCACATTGGCACCGATTGGATAGCGAGAATCCCCTGCACTTACTGAAGCCTGTCGTTATATTTGCTAAACGAAATTATATAATCGAAAGTCACCAAACACAAGCCGAGGGGTGTCACAAATTCGCCCCTGTATCATGAGCGGAAAATAGAAAAAAGGTGTTAAACCTAATATGCTGATGAACAGGAGATCGTGTATGGCCTATACCACAAAAAAATCGGACTCCGTTAATGGGGGCGTCAAACAACCGGCATGGTGGATTCAGATAACTATTGTGAGTATTACCGTCATCGCTGTCGCCATAACAACCTTTCTTGGAATCAACACATACAACAAAACCCGGCAGACAGTCCTCGAACAGTTCAACCAGAACCAGCTTATCCTCGCCCGTTCCGCCGCAGCCGGGATTGAAACCTATTTCAGCGAAGTCAAAGCCTCTCTCGTGTCGGCCACAAAAGTAGATGCCATAAAGAATATGACCAATGATTGTCTTGAATATATGCAGAATATGTACCTCGGATTTATACCGAGAACCTCTATCAGGCGTCTTGACGAAAATGGGGTGTTGCGTTTCATCTATCCTTCCGACGACTGGCGCGGCAGGCTGACCGGCAGAAACTATGGCGGCGAGAAGTATTTTAAAGATGCACAGAAAAAGGGGGGCGTCGTTTTATCGGGAATAACCATCAATGAGATTGGTGAAAAGCGCATCAGGATGTCCATGCCTGTTTATGTGCCGGCGACCCGGGAAAGCGGCGAAAAGAAGTTCACTGGAGTCCTGGTTGTCTCCTTTGACCTTAAGGCAATAGCCAGCATCTTTATTTCGCCAATAAGGTCAGGAAAAACCGGGTATTCCTGGCTGATGGATCAGAACGGCTATTTCCTCGCCCATAACGTGGATACATTTGTAGGGCAGGATGCCTTTCACATTCGGGAGCAATATGATCCTGAACTGTCTTATGAATCGATCAATGAGATCCAGCAGAAGGTAATGGTCGGAGGTGAAGGGATCGGTCGTTACTTTTCGGGATGGCACAGAGGTAAAAAGGGACGTATTGAGAAACTGATAGCGTATTCTCCCATACATGTTATAGATCAGATATGGTCAGCCGCCGTTGTCGCGCCGGTCAATGAGGTGGATGAAATTATTCGCGAAGGAGGCTCCCATGCATTAAACACCTTTGCCTTTATCATCCTCTTTTTCATCCTTGCAGGTACCTTTTCATTCCTTTCCGTCTACCGCTGGTCCAGTCTCCTCAGGAGTGAGGTCCGCAAAAGGACGAAAAAGCTGAGGGAGACCACCGATTACCTCAATAACCTGATCCGATGTGCCAATGCCCCGGTGGTAGTGCTGGATCATCATGGGGAGGTTACCATCTTCAACGACGTATTTGAGCGAATGAGCGGCAGGACCGAAGAGGAAATGATAGGCAAGTCTCTCGATGTACTTTTTCCCGATACCAGCCGCGTCGATTCAATGAAAAGGCTTAAACAGGCACAAAGCGAGGGGAAAGACCTTTATGCCCAGGAGATGGCAATACGGCACCGAGACGGCAAGCTGCATGTCGTCTTATGGAATTCCGCCAATATTTACTCCGATACAGGCAATGGATTAATTGCTACAATTATTCATGGGGAGGATGTTACGGAACGCAAGCAGGTGGAAGAGGCGCTTCGAGAGAGCGAGAAACGCTACAGGAATGTTCTGGAAACCCAGGGCGATTTGATATGCCGGTACACACCGGATTGGCACCTTACTTTCGTCAATGAGCCATACTGCCGTTTTACCGGGAAACAACGGGGCGAATTAATCGGGGAGAGTTTTATGCCGTTCATCCCTGAAGAGCAAAGGGAAAAGGTCAAGGAATACCATGCACAGCTGATGGATCCCAAGATCGAGGAGGTAAGGCATGAACATCAGGCCTACGATATTAAAGGGGGGCTCAGGTGGCATCAATGGGTTAACAGGGCCATATTCGACGACCATGGGACCCTGGTGGAATATCAGTCGGTGGGACGGGACATAACGGAACTGAAGGAAACCGAGAAGGCCTTGCAGCAGAGTGAAGTTCAGTACCGGGCGCTCTTTGAGGGGGCTCCCGATCCAATCTTTCTCACCGACATCAAAACGGGAATTTTGATCGATGTTAATCTACCCGCATCTCAGCTTATTATGATGCCGCGTGACAAAATGATAGGGATGAACCACTTACAGTTGTATCCCGAATTCGAAAGAGAGGAAGTAAAGGCACGCTTTAGCGAGATTAAGGGGGAAGACGTGAGACGCAGGGCAGAACTGCTCGTCCAGCGCAGCGACGGGAAGCTGGTTCCCGTTGAGATATTAGGGAATGTAATTACCATAGGGAGCAAAGATGTTGTTCAGGGGATCTTCAGAGATATTACTGAACGAAAAAAAGCAGAGCAAAGATTACGGGAAAATGAAGAACGGTTCCGTAAAATATTTGAGGGAGGTGCCCTCGGGATGGCCTTCCTCAATCTCGAATATAAGTTTGAACGGGTAAATGCCAAGCTATGCGCCATGCTTGGATATGAGGAGGCCGAGTTGACGGATCTGACCTTTATCGATATAACCCACCCGGATTATATCGAAGAAAACCTGCAACAGATGGCGCAGTTATTGCATGGTAATATACCGTATTATAAGGCGGAAAAAAGATACATCAGGAAAGATAGAGAGTATAGATGGGGAAGTGTAACAGCCTCCATTATATATGACGAAAATAACAAGCCTCTCTACTTGATCGCTATGATAGAAGACATTACTGAGCAAAAGCGCGCGGAAGAGGAAAAAATGCATCTCAAGGCACAACTGCTGCATGCCCAGAAGATGGAAGCACTGGGGACGCTTGTGGCAGGTGTCGCACATGAGATCAATAACCCGGTCAATAAAATCATATTTAACGTGCCTCTCCTTCAAAAGGTCTGGACAGATATTATGCCCGTTCTGGAAGAACAGGAGAAGAAGGATCCGGCAAGAAAATATGGAGGCCTTACCTGCGATTTTCTGAGGGAAAACCTGCCGCAACTCATATCTGATATGGAGATGGCCGCAAACAGAGTGGCTATAACAGTAAATAATCTGAAGAATTTTACCAAACAGTCAAGTATAACCGACAAAGCTCCAATGGAGATAAATACGGCTGTAGAGAATGCCCTGCGGCTTATAGAGACAACCCTGCGGAAATCTAATATTATGCTGGAGCTTAAACTTGCTAAAAAATCTCCAGAGATTGAGGGGAATCTCCAGAGCATCGAGCAAATCGTTATGAATATTGCCATTAATGCGATCCAGTCAATCGATCACAATAACGGCAGAATTATAATTTCGACCAGACTTAAAAGAAAGGGTGGAAAGGCAGTCATTACCATTGCAGATAATGGTTCGGGTGTAGATCCTTCTATAATCGATAAACTTTTTGATCCTTTTGTCACGACACGACAGGCTGACGGAGGGACCGGCCTTGGTCTTCCCATCACCTATAATCTGGTTGAGGCCCATGCTGGAAAAATCACATTCGCCAGTAAAGAGGGAAAAGGGACTACCTTCAGCGTCACCTTTCCCGCACTGCGCGCATAACTTCAAAAAAGGGATAGGTTGCAGATGAATTCCTCATATAACAATAAAAGCCCCATCCTTGCAGTCGATGATGACGCGGGACTGCTCCTGAGTATCAAGGCTTCGTTAGCCAGTGCAGGAATGCCTGAACCGGTTCTGATTTCAGATAGCCGTCAGGTAATGAATACCATAAAAGGCAACAATTTCCACCTGGTCCTGCTGGATCTCGTCATGCCCGACCCTGGAGGAATGAAACTCCTGCAGCAGATTAAGGAGGCCTTCCCCTTCATTGAATGTATTATCATAACCGCTGTTGATGATGTATCCTCTGCAGTTGAGGCTATGAAGCTCGGTGCCTATGATTACCTGGTGAAACCGATAAACAGCGAACGGCTCATTATCGCTGTAACCCGTGGCCTCGAACGATACAACCTGAAAAACAATCTTGCACTTTTCGAAAGGAGGCAGAGATTCAACGACCTTAAAAACCCTGCTGCCTTCAAGGACATCGTTGCCGAAGATCCTTCTATGGCCATGGTGTTTCACCAGGTCGAAGTCGTGGCGCCAACAGACTATAATATTGTCATAACGGGTGAATCAGGCACAGGCAAAGAGATGATCGCCAGGGTCATCCACGATTTGAGTGCACGATCGCAGGGCTCCTTTATAGCGGTCAACATGGCATCTTTCAGTAAAACCCTCTTTGAAAACGATTTTTTTGGCCATGACAGAGGGGCATACACTGGTGCAATCACAGAAAAAAAAGGCTTTTTCGAGGCCGCCCGTGGGGGCACACTCTTTCTCGATGAAATAGTCGAACTGGACCCCTCACTCCAGGGGAAAATGCTCCGTGTCATTCAGGAAAGGGAATTTTACCGCCTCGGCAGTACGCAGGCACTGGATATTGATGTCAGAATCATCTCAGCCACCAACAGGGATATCAAAGAAGAGTTAGACAAAGAACGCTTCAGAAAAGACCTGTTTTACCGCTTAAATATATTTCATATTGCAATTCCTCCCCTCAGAGACCGGAAGAAGGATATTATTCCTCTGGCACTTCACTTTTTAAAGATACATGCTCAAAGCAATAAAAAAAATATCCATTCTATTGATCCTGAATTTGCGCAATGTCTCCTGGAATACGCCTTTCCCGGCAATGTCCGGGAGTTGGAAAGTATCATTGCGAAGGCGGTGCTTATGGAACACAGCCAATCTCTTACCTCTTCGGCTGTTCGTGATCAGATGCTTATCTCATCTCCTCCCATGGGAATGCAGGGAGAGCTGGGGACCCTTGCTGAACTGGAGAAGGCTCACATTCAGCGGACCCTGGAGGCAACTGGGAATAACCGGACACTGGCGGCACGGAGCCTCGGAATCGGACTGAGAACTCTTCAGCGAAAGCTGCATGAATGGGCCGTAACAAAAACCACGTCAAAATGACATTACATATGCCATTTTGACATGAAAGCCAAAACCCTTGATATCACGTATCAATACTCCTCAAAATTCCTTAGTAATGCCATTGTGACCTTGTCACCCTCTTCCAAAGATTCTTCAGTATCGTCTGTAGCGCTGAAGAACCCTATCTAAGCCTTTTTAATTATTGCTATTTAACGATTTAGATGTGGAAATTTTTCACTATGGCACGATTAATGAATTGTTATTTGTTACAACGTTGACATTGGAAGATATGGTACAGTGCTTAAGGTATTACTGTCAGCGTTTTTATTAACCACTAACTACATGTCCACAGTCGGCATTAGCAAAGGAGGTTTAAAATTGTCGACACCTTCCACAGGGGATTAGGAAGGGATGTAACCTCAAGGAAATTAAGGCGGTTTTCCCATTTTATGTTTTATTTCCTAATCCCCCAAACTAATTGTAAACAGGCGCGTTCCCGGGAATATTCTTTAAAATGAAAAAACAAAAGGAAATTAAACTGTCGAATTCTGAACATACAATAACAGCAGATCAGCAACTTGAAAAAGATGCGTTGTATATAATCAAAACTATCTACAATAAACACTATAACTCCTTAAAAGAGGTAGATTTGATGGGAATTCTGAGAGCCTTTCCCGCGGAAGACTGAAGGTTCCGACAAATTTGCCTCGCGGTGGATTGTCTTTGTCAACATTTAATCATCCATCGTCTCCTCCCCTGCAATCTGAGAGGAACAAGAATTAATCAACATACCTTTCAGTTAATATATAATCGGTGGCGGGCAAGTTCCCGCCACCATTCATTTTTCAGCCGAACATTTTGAAGCCTATTTTCATAGGCTCATATCTCCTGGCAGATTCTTCACTGAAATTACCCACAGGATCTTCTTTCTCAAAATAAAAGAATCAATTAAAATTCACCCTTGTCGTGCAATTATACTGAAATACTGCACGAAATCATCAATCCAGTCAAAATACATTCGCTATACCATCTCTTAATTCATAAAGCAGTTTCCAGACCAGCTTCACCCCACAAAAAACTCATTTCCTAGATTCATTTCAGACACTTCGCCTCTTGAGAAAGAAAAGGGCACTCACGTAAAGGGATCTATAATCAAAAGTTGAATAGATAGTTTTTTTAAGCAGTCCTCTTTATGTTTGATAAAGCAAGTGTGGCATGGAGAACATTTGTGGCTAAAGGGGTCAGGCCTGGCCTTGACTCTTGCTCAGCAGAAACTGGAAACCTCCCTTACTAATACAAAGAGAGCACCAGAATGGGGCTTTTCCCAGCCCGCGCTTTTAACATGATTTTCAATAAATTCAAGAGACACCCTGCCTCTATCATAAGCAAAATAATCATTTGCATTTTTGAAATAAATCAACTGCTTTTATATTTGACTGTAATTAAGCGTTAATTATAAAAAATTAAATGAAGACCGTCAATAAATGGGTGAAATGATATAAAAATAATAATTAAGTTTCATAATTATCAAAATTTGTATATTATGTTAAAAACGTGATTTAAAATATAAATTAAGATTGTTATACTTTAACTTCGACGCCTGGTCTAAAAGAGAAGGAGATATTTTTTGAGGGTTTAAAGGCGGCTATTTACGCAGGGGAATGGCAGGTGATTCAATCGGAGGTGGATTAAAATATTGATTGATAAACTCCTGGCGGCCTGTTTTAAATGGATAAATTATGTGCTTTTATTGCAGACATATTAAACGCATCCGGTACCTTTCAGAAAAAGGTTGACCGCCAAGTCTGAATAAATGATATATATGATTTGAAATCACTTTTGCATTATTAGCATTTTTATTACTATTTCAACTACTGGTTACTTTTGATGAATAGAATTAAAGTTTTGGTATGCATATCCTTCCTTGCTTTATTCGGTATTTTTTCCCTGGTTTTTTTTGGGTCTGCTCTGGCTGAAAGTCCAATTCCGGAGCCAAAGGGAATGGTAAATGATTTCGCCGGTGTTATATCTCCGGAATTTGAACAGAAGCTCTCCCTGGTATCAAATCAAATCCTTCAAAAGTCAGGTGTTCCTGTTGTAGTAGTAACCATGCCGGACATCGGAGGTGAGGAATACAACCAGTATGCAAACCGTTTATACAGCGCATGGGGGATAGGGAAAAAGGGGGAAGACAAGGGCGTTTTGATCTTCGTAACTATTAAGGAAAGAAAATTGCGTATTGAAACCGGATATGGCGTGGAGGGCATTCTCCCTGACGGTATTGTTGGCGAGATACGCGATCGTTATATGCTGCCCTATCTTAAAGAAAACAGGTTCGGAGAAGGGCTGCTGTATGGAGTCCTTGCAGTGGCCCAGGTTATTGCAAAGGATGCAGGTATCGATCTTACTGAACAGATACCGAAAAAATCTGTAAAGAAAAAGTCTTCCTTTTCTATTTTCCCAATTTTATTTATCATCTTCATCATAATGATGGTCTCAAAAAGGCGTGGAGGATCCTGGCTGCTTTTTCTGCCCCTGCTATTAGGTGGAGGAGGTTATGGCTCCAGGCATGGCAGCGGATTCGGCGGAAGCTTTGGAGGTTTTAGCGGAGGATTTGGTGGATTTGGCGGAGGAATGAGTGGCGGCGGCGGTGCCGGTGGAGGGTTTTAAATGAGGAACGATAATGGCTGAAAATGAACATAACATAAGAAAGATATTTCCTGAAATAATTGCCGATTATAAGGGTGTTTTCGGCGATGATCTGGTAAGTATCACTATGTATGGAAGTGCAACAGGCAGGGATTACCGGCCAGGCAAATCTGATGTTAATTTCATGATTGTACTCTCTGAAAGTGGAATTGAGCATCTTGATCAGGCCTTTTCAATTGTAAGAAAGTGGAAAAAAAGAAATGTAGCAATTCCGCTTTTTTTGACTGAAACATATATTGATACTTCGATGGACGTATTCCCAATAGAATATCTTAATTTTCAGCGAAATAATATGGTTATATTTGGTAAAGATATTCTTTGTGATTTAAGCTTTAAACCTGAATTTATCCGGCTTCAGTGCGAACGTGAGATAAAGGGAAAGCTGCTTTTGCTCAGGGAGGCATTCATTGAGACGGAAGGAAAGGGAAAGGGCCTTAAGGATGTAATAAGCCAGTCAGTTTTATCTTTTATTGCTGTCTTTGAAGCCCTTTTACATATCAAAGGAAAAAAAATACCCAACGATAAACGAGGAGTTATTCAGGCCACATGTACTACTTTTGATCTCGATGTCAACGTCTTTGAAAGGCTGCTTGATATAAAGGAGGAAAAGTTTAAGTTAAATAATGAAGAATTATTGAGATTATATAAATATTATTTGGCAGAAGTCAGGAAATTATCAAAACTGGTGGACACATTAGGAGATTAATATGAGCAAAACACTCAAGGCTGCACTTATTATAATTGGAATATTAATTCTCATTATTCTGATTCCAATTTTGTATTTAAAAGGGACATATAACAGCCTGGTTACTATGGATGAGGGTGTAAAAGCGGCATGGGCTCAGGTTGAAAATCAGCTTCAGCGCCGTTATGACCTGATCCCCAACTATGTGGAGACTGTCAAGGGATATGCCGCTCATGAAAAGGAGGTCTTTGTAAAGGTTACTGAGGCCCGCTCCAGGGTATCCACCGCAGCAAGTATCAATGACAAGATAGAGGCTAATAATCAATTGTCTTCTGCCCTTGCACGCCTTTTACTTGTTGTGGAACGCTATCCGGATCTGAAGGCAAATACGAATTTCATCCGTTTACAGGATGAACTGGCCGGCACCGAAAATCGTATTTCCGTTGAGAGGCGTCGTTTCAATGAAACGGTAAGGGTATACAATACCAGAATAAGGACCTTCCCTACGAACATAATCGCGGGCATGTTCGGTTTTGAAAAAGCGACGTTCTTCGAGGTGCCCAAGGAGAGGCAGGAAGCACCCAAAGTGAAATTTTAATGGAATTATGAGGTCATTAAGTGATCAAGGATTTTTTTTATTGAAATTTTTCCCTGCTTATAGCCTGTCTGAGAACAGGTTAATTGCTTTTTCTTTGTTTTTTCTAAATATTTTGGTTTCTCCCTTTTGATTACAGGTCAAGGATCGTTTTGTTGCCTTTAGAAATAGTATTTAACGGCTTTACCCTCTAAGGATATAAGAATTATGGCTTTGAATAAAGACATGGATGGCAGCAGCTATAGGAAGGCCTTCCTCGTTGACATGGATGGAGTCATAAACAACGGGAACACAATTGTCCCCGGTGCTGTTGATTTTGTGGCAAGACTCAGGAAAGGAGACTTCCCTTTCCTGTTTCTTACTAACAATTCCTATTATACCCCTCTTGAACAGAAGGAACGACTCGATAACCTCGGCATATCTGTTGGCGAGGAACATTTCTTTACTTCCTCCATGGCAGCTGCCAACTTTCTTGAATATCAAAAGCCCAGGTGTTCTGCCTATGTTATAGGCGGCAAGGGGCTATTCCTGGAGCTGGAAAAACAGGGTGTGACAATAACTGAAGATAACCCGGATTACGTGATAGTAGGGATAACCGAGCAATATGATTACTTAAAAATAATGAAGGCAACCCAATTGATATCCAAAGGGGCAAGATTTATAGCTACAAATCCTGACATTGTCGGGCCGACACCAAGAGGCCCTGTTCCGGCCTGCGGGGCTCTGGTTGCCCCAATTGAAAAGGTAACAGGTGTAAGCCCTTATTTTTTAGGAAAACCCAATCCTGCAATGATGTACTGGGCAAGAAAAAAACTAAAGGTCCATTCTGCAAATTGTTTCATGATAGGAGACAGGATGGATACTGATATTGTGGGTGGACTTGAGTCTGGCATGACATGTTGCCTTGTGCTTTCAGGAGTTACCTCTTCTGAAAAGGTAGACAGATTCCCGTACCAGCCAGATTATATTTTTAATAATGTTGGGGAAATAGATCCGGAAAAGATCCTTTCCCGTCGGGATATGCCGTCAAGATAATAGAATTGAGGTCTTATTGTGAATGAGCTAATTTTTTTTGGCAGCACTTTTTGATAGGAGTTAGAGATGGAAAAGATAGAAGAAATTGTGGCGCGTGAAATCCTGGATTCGAGAGGGAATCCAACTGTAGAGGTAGAGGTTGTTTTAAGTGATGGCAGTTTCGGGCGCGCAGGTATCCCTTCAGGGGCTTCCACCGGCGAATATGAGGCAGTGGAGTTAAGGGATGGAGATGTAAATAGATATCTGGGCAAAGGTGTTGAAAGGGCAGTGCAAAATGTAAATCAGGTAATATCACCGGCACTGCTTGAAATGGACGCGACTGACCAGCGCCTGATTGACAAGACAATGATAGAGTTAGATGGTACTCCGAATAAGGGGCGATTGGGCGCAAATGCAATTTTAGGCGTATCTCTGGCTGTAGCCCGTGCTGCCGCAGATTCTGTTTATCTGCCGCTGTACCGGTATATAGGGGGGACAAATGCATGCCGGCTTCCAATGCCAATGATGAATATCCTGAATGGGGGTCTTCATGCAGCCAATAATGTAGATATCCAGGAATTCATGATCATGCCTGTTGGAGGAAAGACATTTAAGGATGCCCTTCGCATTGGTGCGGAAGTCTTTCACTCACTATCTGCTGTTCTCAAAAATAACGGCTTTTCAACAAGCGTAGGAGATGAGGGAGGATTTGCTCCGGACCTGAAATCGAATGACCAGGCAGTTGAGATGATTTTATCTGCCATAGAAAAGGCAGGCTACCAGCCGGGGAGGGATGTGGTTCTTGCTCTGGACCCGGCTTCGTCATCTTTTTATAAGGGAAATTTGTATGTTTTTTCCAAATCTGACGGATCGGAACGGGATGGAAGTCAAATGATTGATTTTTATTCAGGCTGGGTTGACCGGTATCCAATCTTTTCCATAGAGGATGGACTTGATGAAAATGACTGGACACACTGGAGCAAAATGACCCAGAAACTGGGAAATCGGATTCAAATAGTTGGGGATGATCTTTTTGTCACCAATACCGAACGTATAGCAAGGGGAATTAAAGAAGGTTCAGCTAATGCCGTATTGATCAAACTCAACCAGATAGGTACTCTGACCGAGACACTCGATGCCATCCGGATGGCCCATAGTGCAGGATGGAAGGCAGTGATTTCACATCGTTCGGGAGAGACGGAGGATACCTTCATAGCAGATCTGGCTGTTGCAACAGGAACCGGACAGATAAAGACGGGTTCTTTATGTCGTTCTGAAAGGGTTAGCAAATACAATCAGCTATTGAGAATTGAAGAAGAACTTGGTGATTCGGCTGAGTTTGGCTGGGAAGGCTAGTATATGATTTTTTAATCCGCCAGCCAGCCAAAGGCTGGTAAAAGGCAGACAAGCCCGCCATAAACACGGCGGACAAGTACCAGCCCCTTTGGGTGTTCAATGCTTTTCAAGATACCTCCGATGCCTGGGGCGGGATAGTTCATCCCTGGTTCCCGGCTTTCGCCGGAGTGACGAAAAAAAGCAGTTTATGACTTTTTGAGGGTTCATCAATAATAGTTGCCTTAAAAGGATGGTTAAATATGAAGGTATTGATTATCGGAGGCGGAGGACGGGAACATGCTCTTGCCTGGAAGGCTGCACAATCAAGGCATGTTAAAAAGGTATTTGTTGCACCAGGTAATGCAGGCACAGCCCTGGAAAAGAATATCGAGAATATTGACATGCTGCCTGGAGATATAGAGTCATTGCTTGATTTTGCTGTGCAGGAAGGAATAGGAGTCACTATCATCGGACCGGAAGCTCCTCTTGTTGATGGTATTACGGATTCATTTAATAAAGCCGGGCTGTTATGTTTTGGTCCGACAAGATATGCCGCTCAACTTGAAGGGTCCAAGGCATTTACTAAAGATTTCCTTTCTCGCCATAATATCCCCACAGGGTTTTATATGACTTTCAATGAAGTAGGTTCAGCAATGGCCTATATAAAAGACAAGGGTTTTCCAATTGTAATCAAGGCTGATGGCCTTGCTGCCGGGAAGGGTGTGATAATTGCCCGGAACGAGGATGAAGCCTTTATATCTTTACAGGACATGCTTTCAGGGAAGGCATTTGGAGAAGCCGGTCATCGCGTAGTTATCGAAGAATTTCTTAAAGGAGAAGAGGCCAGTTTCATAGTAATGGTCGATGGGAAAAATATACTGCCGCTTGCAACATCCCAAGACCACAAGCCTCGGGATAATGGAGACACAGGGCCTAATACCGGAGGCATGGGCGCTTATTCTCCTGCCCCGGTAGTGACGCAGAAAGTCTATAAGAGGATAATGGATGAGATCATTGAACCTACAGTCAGGGGCATGGAAGCAGAGGGACATCCCTACACAGGATTTCTGTATGCTGGGTTGATGATATCGAATGATGGATATCCCAGGGTGCTGGAGTACAACTGTCGTTTAGGCGACCCTGAAGCGCAGCCTATTTTGCTGCGGCTCAAATCGGACCTTGTAGAACTTTGCCTGGCGGCTCTTGGCCAGCGTCTGGGACAGATAACCGCTGAATGGGACGAAAGGGTGGCCCTCGGCGTAGTTATGGCGGCAGGTGGTTATCCGGCAACCTACCGAAAAGGTGATGCAATCTCCGGACTTCCTGATCATGAAGAAGAAGGTGTCAAGGTCTTCCATGCAGGCACCAGACTAAAAGATGGACATATTCTAACAAACGGAGGGCGGGTGCTTTGCGCAACGGCAATGGGGTCTTCGGTAAGCCAGGCCCAGAAAAGGGCATATGAGATGGTGAACAAAATAAACTGGGATGGGGTCTATTATCGCACGGATATAGGATACCGGGCCGTGGCTCGGGAATAACATGTCCTTTAAAGGTATATTCAATGAGAATACTCCTGGTTGAAGATGATTTGAAGATCGCTTCTTTTATTGAAAAGGGCCTTAAATCAGCTGGTTTTGCCGTTGATCATACACCGGATGGACAGGAAGGTCTCGATATGGCATTAACAGAGCCATATGATGCTGCAATTATCGATATTATGCTGCCGAAACTTGACGGGCTTTCGATTATTGAAAGGATACGGAAGGAAGATATCCATACACCTGTCATAATCCTGAGCGCAAAAGGGTCTGTGGAGGACAGGGTTAAAGGACTTCATACCGGGGGCGATGATTATTTAACCAAGCCGTTTTCTTTTTCCGAGCTCCTTGCAAGAGTACAGGCCCTGATTCGGAGGGCAAGCGGTGTTTCAGAGCCCACACGTATTACTGCAGGGGAACTGTCCATAGATCTTTTAACTCGAGAAGTCACAAGGAGCGGCAAAAAGATTGAGTTGCAGCCACTGGAATTTGCCCTGCTTGAATACCTCACACGTAATGCCGGAAGAGTAGTTTCAAAGACCATGATTATGGAGCATGTGTGGAACTACAATTTTGACCCCCAGACAAATGTTGTTGAGGCAAGAATATGCAGGCTGCGTGATAAAATTGACAAAGGATTCCCAGAAACGCTTATAAAAACAGTACGCGGGGTGGGGTATGTTCTTAAGGAGACTGATCAGGCTTAGATATACCCTTACATTCAGATTGACACTCTGGTATGCAGGTATCTTTACTGTTTCTTCCTGTGTTGCCTTCCTTTTTTTCTATGTGCTTATTAATTCTCTTATCATGGACCGGACCGACCAGGACCTTTTAGATCAGGCCGGCAAGTTTTCAAGACTTCTGGAAACAAATGGGATAGATGCTGTAAGGCGTGTGGCGATAGCTGAGTCCCAGGCTGCCGGAGAAAAAAAGATCTTCTTCCGTATCCTTTCACAAAGCGGCCAGGCCTTTTTCTCTTCAAATATGTCCTACTGGAAGGATATCAGTGTTTCTATTTCTGCAATCAAGGCCCTTATACAGGGCAGCGCAAGTATTTTTGATACGCTGGTTATTCCAGAACGGAAGTATGAAGTCCGCATACTTTACAGTGTGCTGGGGCCTGGCCTGATCATTCAGCTGGGACAGTCAATGGAAAGTTACACAAGGTTCATGGAAGTATTTGAGAAGATATTTATAATAACCATGACTTTACTAATTGTCCTGGCTGCCCTGGTCGGATGGTTCATGGCGCGGCGTGCACTTTCCGGTTTAGAGGATGTTACGAGGACTGCACGGAATATATCCGAAGGCACGCTGGAAAAACGCGTTCCGGTGAAAACAGGGGGAGATGAGATCGACCAGCTTGCAAAAACATTCAATCAAATGCTGGATCGTATTCAGACACTTGTCACAAGTATTAAGGAAATGAGCGACAATATTGCCCATGATTTAAAAAGCCCTGTTACAAGAATTCGAGGGATTGCTGAACTGGCATTGACAACAGATAATTCCCTGGACGGATTTGAACAAATGGCAGCAAGCACAATAGAAGAGTGTGATCGCCTTTTGGATATGATAAACACTATGTTGCTCATTTCCAAAACCGAGGCCGGCGTAAGGCAAATCCAGCCGGAAATGGTGGATATGGCAAAGATTGTCAGGGATGCCTGTGAGCTGTTTCAGCCTATGGCGGAAGATAAGGGCATATCTGTCGACTTTAATATACAGGGAAGGCACCCGGTCTATGCCGATATCAGTATGATGCAGAGGATGATAGCCAATCTGCTTGACAATGCCATAAAATATAATTTTCCCGGGGGTAAAGTTTGTTTATCGGTATATACTGACGAAGAAAAAGGAGTAGTGATTTCAATAGATGACACTGGCGCAGGTATTTCTGAAAAAGACCTCCCGCATATTTTTGAGAGGTTCTACAGATGTGATCCAAGCCGGGCGCAGAGCGGTACAGGGCTGGGGCTAAGCCTTGCCAGGGCAATTGCAGTCGCCCATCAAGGTGATATATCCGTTAGCAGCGTTCTGGGCAAGGGCAGTATTTTTACCGTTACAATACCCCTTAACATGGAGAATATAAGCAGAGCGGTTTAAATCCGGTTTTCAGGAATTCTTGAAAATTATCATTTTAACCTGATTCAGGATCAAACAATGAGTATTTCAGATGTTCGTAATACCGTTATTGAGAAATACTATTCACTTGTTGAGAAACTGGTCAAACCTCTCGCAAAAAAAGGTATTTCCCCTAATAAAATTTCGGCGATCTCCCTGATCCTTGCATTAATTTCGACGCTCTCTTATTCGTTCGGTTTGTTTTTTATTGGGGGGATACTGCTTTTGCTATCCGGAATAATGGATACAATAGACGGCACATATGCCCGCATAGCCGGGAGGTCAACACGGTTTGGTGCTTTACTTGATTCAACGCTGGATCGTTATGCAGAGTTTTTTGTTTTATTTGGCATTCTTTTTTACTATCGAAATGGAATAATGTTTTTTGTCATTATTTTGATTTTAATAGGGTCAATTATGACAAGTTATATTAAGGCCCGCGCCGAATCACTTGGCCAAAAAAGAAATGTAGGATTAATGCAAAGACCTGAGAGGATTATTTTACTTTCCATTGGCTCGATGCTTAATACAACTGTAGGAAATCACTTCCCGTCATATGAGGACTGTATTTTTACAGGCACACTGATTCTGCTTGCTGTTTTAACAAATATGACTGCAATTCAAAGGCTTGCCTCGGGGAGAAAAGATCTGTTGTGAACCCTCGTTTAAAATTAAGCAGCTCTTGGAAGAGTTTTGGGATCAGGAACGAATTGCTATTGATCACTCATGCAGAGCATTATCAAGCCGTAATCTCTTCATCCGTCAGGTAACATGCAGGGTCAGGAGCCCAGATATCATTTGTTACTGCTTCCGCCCTTACCCTGAAATTTCCGCCACAGATATCAAGCCATCTGCATTTCCGGCAGCGTCCTTTGACATGTTTCTTTTTTTCCTTCAGTTTAGCCATCAGGGGATTTGAAAGATCCGACCAGATTGTGCTGAAGGGCCTGTCAAGGATGTTCCCAAAGCTGTAATGTCTCCAGAATTGATCGGCATAAACAGATCCGTCCCAGTTCACGCAGCCGAAGCCTTTGCCGGAATTGTTACCTTCATTCATTTTCAGCAATTCGAGTACCTCTTCCGCCCTCGGATTATTTTCCCTTAACATTCGAAGGTATAAATAGGGGCCGTCAGCATGGTTATCCACGGTCAGGACCTCTACTGGTTTGTCACGATCATGGAGATCTTTTGTCCTGTCTATAATCAGGTCTACTGCCTTTCGAGTTTCGATGTGATCCAGATCCTGTTCTACAAGGTCAGAACCACGCCCGGAGTAGACCAGATGGTAAAAACAGACCCTGGGTATATTGTATTCTTCCAGAAGGTCAAAAATATCATCTATTTCATTCGCATTAATGCGGTTTATTGTAAACCTGAGGCCAACTTTAAGGCCCGCCTCCTGACAGTTTTTTATGCCCTTCAGTGCGTCTTGAAAAGCTCCTTTCCTGCCGCGGAAACGGTCATTGATCGCTTCCATGCCATCCAGGCTGATTCCGACATATGAAAGCCCGATTTCTTTTAAATCATTGGCCTTTTCCCTGGTAATCAATGTTCCGTTTGTTGATATGACTGCCCTCATGCCGCTTTTCACGGCGTGATGTGCAAGTTCTACCAGATCCGGACGCATAAGGGGTTCTCCGCCTGAAAACAGGATAACGGGGACACCGTAAGATGCCAGATCATCAATCAGACTTAGACCCTGTTCGAAGCTCAGTTCCATATCATTTTTATCTTTAGTGGCCCGGGCATAGCAGTGAATGCAGTTCAGGTTACAGGTGCGTGTGACATTCCACACAACAACCGGTTTTTTATCCTTTGAAAATTGCAGCAAATGGGAGGGCAAGTCACCAGAGAGCCCTCCATATCGAAGGACGTCAGACGGCTCTATTGTCCCGCAGAAAAGTTTTGATATACCGATCATAGATTATTTCTTTCAATTTTCTCATGCCATGCCTGCAGAAAGCACAACAGGCAAAGGGAAGTATTTTTTCTCAAAATCGAAAAGGATAAGTGACTGAAAGATTATTCAGTATTATTCCTGTCGATAGAATTTTTTAACAAGGCTGCTAACAAAATTATCCATATTAGTAACAGCTTCATGATCTATTACAAAGCTCTCAATGCCTGATTTCTCCTTAACAAGTTTAAGGCCGTATTCAAGCCTCTCGGCCAATTGGAGCGCCAGAAATCCGACATCATGGCCGGTTTCTATAGCCTGGTTTATCAGCTCATCAACAGCACCTTCGTCAAATAACACATTTACCTCAAGTTTTTCAACAAGGGATGATTCCTCAACTTTGATCAGCTCATGCATTTCTCTGAAATCATCAAAAGCGCTGTTAATATCCGAGAAGTTATTCAAATACAATAATGCAATAAGTTCTGCCCTTCTTTCATAGATATCAAGCCCTGACTTCCTATGAAATTCATCGGCCCGTTCAAGGATATAGTTTTTGATGTTTTCAAATTCCTTGTCCTTAGCTTTTTCGAACCTTTTTGTAGACTGAGCAGAATAAGGATCCTTTAATAGCTTTTCAAGTTCTGTCTCTGGATTATCAACAACTTCAGTAGTAACCAGAAAAGTCTTGATATCAGTTGAAGGAAGTTTCTTTTCAAAGGGTATCAACACCTTCTCAAATACGCTGACTAATCCCCGGGCTCCGGTCTTTTGAACTGCCGCAAGTTCCGCTACCTTTATCAATGCCTCTTCTTCGAATTTGATGTCGATACCATATGCCTTGAAATCCATTCGTTTGCTGATGATAATCGGATTATTCGGATTTTTGAGAATAGTGGCAAGATCATTTTTGGTTAGCTCATCAAAAACAACAATGACAGGAAGACGTCCGATGAACTCAGACTCAAAGCCGAATTCAATAAGGTCCTGGGCGGTAACTTCTTTAAGGATTTCCCAGGGTATTTCAGTTGATCTGACATCGGCCTCAAAACCGATACCCTGACTCTGAAGTCTTTTTTTAATAATCGGGCCTAAATCGCCAAATGCGCCACTCATGATAAAAAGTATGTTTTTAGTATTTACAACCCTCTTCTCTCTTTTTCCTGTACGCCTGTAATGTTCAATTGCCTGAATCTGTGAAATAGGATCATGAGGAACTTTCAAATCGACGTCAGTTTCTTCCATTGGTTTTAAAAGAGCCCTCTGCACACCTGTTCTTGAAACATCATGTCCTATTATGTTTTTATGTGAAGCGATTTTATCAATTTCATCAACATAGATAATTCCATTTTCAGCCAGATCAATATTATCATTTGCTTCATATACGAGATCTCTAACCAGGTCCTCAACATCTCCGCCTACATAACCTGTTTCACTGAATTTGGTTGCATCTCCTTTTATAAACGGAACTCCAAGCTTCTGAGCGATCAGACGGATAATATAAGTTTTGCCTACGCCGGTCGGACCTATCATCAACACATTATTCTTGATCATGCCCACTCCGGTTTTTTTCTTTTTGCCGGGAGACCTTCTTGAAGCACTGGAAGTTTCCGGCTTAACCATGTTAAAAAATATTCTGTTAAAATGTGTGCAAATTTTTGTTGATAAAACCGCTTTTGCCTGTTCCTGTTTAACTACAAAACTATCCAGATAAGATTCCAATTCCTCGGGCAACATATCAAATGCAGAGGTGTTTTCCGTTTTCAGCATTGTGCGGGAAGCATCAATTTCTGCCTCATCGTTTTTAGGAAAAACAAAGGGAGATATTATTTTTACCCGGTCACCATATTTTTTTGAAAGATACTGGCTCAGTTCTCTTTCAAGCTCTTTCTGATTCGGGAGTTTTGCATTTCCATTCTTATTATCTTCAGGTTTATCTTCATATTCCATTGTAAATGCTCCTTTTTTATGCATAGCATTTGTGTTCGATTGAATATTTTCGAATGCTAATAAATAATATATCCATTGGGTATCGGTATTTCAACCTATATTCTTGTCTGGGAAGTTTATGTGTTTGACTCAGGCACACAATTTGATTAATGTAGGACATGTATTTTACTGGTTCTTATGGGTCTGTCATATTGAACATCCCGGCGGATTGCTACCGGAAATCCTTCGAATTTTAGAAAGAATTGTATATTTTAAAGCGGGTAAAAAAATGGTTTCAAGGCTGGAAATAAGGCTTAGAAAGGAATTGAAGGACGCGGAAGGCGTGGGTATCCGAAAAAAATCAAGAGAATATTTCGGTTTCGAAGTAAATGAAATCCGCGTAATAAGGGTTTTGACTATTGATACTGATTTGAATCAGGATCAATTGGAGCGAATAAGAACTGAGATATTCACAAATCCTGTCATAGAGGAATCATCCTATTCCCCCCTTGCTGATAAGTTTGACTGGCTTATTTGGGTTGGATTCCATCCGGGGGTAAGAGATACGGCCGGCAGCACCGCAGCCGAGGCGGTTGAGGACTTTTTGGGGATCAAATTCGGGCATGGTCAGGCAATTTATACTTCAAAACTTTATGAAATTAATGGGAACCTGGATGAGGATCAGGTCAATAAGATTGCAGGAGAACTCCTTGCGAATAATATAATCCAGCAGTGGAAGGTTTATTCCGCAGATAACTGGGAGCCAGACTCAGGAGTCGGGTTCCTGGTCCCGAAGGTTATCCTTGATCATGAACCTAAGGTGAGCACTATCTCCATAAAAAGCAATGAAGAGTTAAAGGACATATCCTTTGAACGCAATCTGGCACTCCAGGACAGGGATATACCAGTAATACGGGAATATTTTCTCAGAGAGGATGTGTTGATCGACAGGAAAAAGGTCGGACTGGAGCTTCCTACTGACGTGGAGCTTGAATACATTTCCCAGGCACGCAGTGATCACTGTAATCATAACACATTCAGAGGCTTGTTCAGATACCGGGATATAGTGTCAGGATATGGGGAAGATGTAGATAACCTGTTTAAAACCTGCATTGAGGCTCCCACACTGAAGATAACAGAAGAAAAGGATTGGGTAATATCGGTTCTATGGGACAATGCTGGAGTGGGACGCTTTGATGGGGATTATTATTATGTTATTACTGGTGAAACCCATAACAGCCCTTCCAATATGGAAGCCTATGGAGGGGCTATTACAGGCATAGTAGGTATTTACCGTGATCCAATGGGCACGGGAAAAGGTTCAAAACTGATACTTGGAATGTATGGTTATTGTGCAGGCCACAGGGACTATTCTGGAGATCTAAGGCCTCATCTTCACCCGCGCCGCCTCCTTGATGGAGTCATTGAAGGGGTGAGGGACGGAGGAAACAAGAGCGGAATTCCTACTCCCTATGGTCTCCTGCTGTTTGATGAAAGCTATCTTGGAAAATGTCTCGTGTTTGTGACTGCATTAGGAATCATGCCGGCAAGGATCGGAAATGAATCCTCTCATGTAAAGGCTACCAGCCCCGGAGACCTGATTATCATGTCGGGAGGAAAAGTGGGCAAAGACGGCATACACGGGGTTACAGCGGCTTCTGAGACATTCAGCGAACATACACCAGCCGGTCATGTCCAAATTGGTGACCCTTATACACAAAAGAAAATGCATGATTTTCTGCTCGAAGCAAGGGACAGGGGCCTGATATCATATATCACGGACAACGGGGGCGGTGGGCTTTCCTCCTCGATCGGGGAATCCGCCAGATTCAGCAACGGGTGCATTGTGGACCTGGACAAAGTCCCTTTGAAATACGATGGGTTGGACCAGTGGGAGATCTGGGTGTCCGAATCACAGGAAAGGATGACTATAGCAGTCAAGCCGGAGCATCTTGAGCCTTTCATGGAGCTTTCAGCCAAGCATGCAGTGGAAAGCACAGTTATTGGAGAATACAATGATTCCGGGTACCTCCACCTGAAATATAACGGAAAAACCTGCGCATATATTAGAATGGAACTCCTTGAATCCGATTTTCCACAGTGGGAATTTGATGCTGAATGGATTCCTCCTGAAATCAGAGGTTTGACGGAGCCTGTCATTGATGAACCGGAAAACCATGGCAGATTACTTTCAGAAATACTTCCCCGGCCGAATATATGTTCACACAACTGGATTGCAAGGCAGTATGATCATGAGGTCCAGGGAGGAAGTGTTATAAAACCGCTGGTGGGAAAAAACAGGGACATTCCCACGGACGCAGCGGTAGTAAGGCCTTTATTGAATTCGAGCAGGGGAATTGCTGTTTCTCAGGCTTTAAACCCGTTTTATTCCGGGATTGATACATATCAAATGGTTGCAGCCACTATTGACGAAGCGGTTAGAAAGGTACTGGCTGTTGGAGGAGATCCCGGCCATCTTGGAGGAGTGGACAACTTCTGCTGGCCCACCATTGAGTATCATCCTTTAAAAAATCCGGACGGCAAATATAAGGCCGCTCAACTGGTCAGGGCAAACTGGGCCTTGAGGGATTTCTGTCTGAGCTACGGCATACCTCTGCTTTCAGGCAAGGACAGCATGTATATAGATGGGAATCTGGAGGGTCGTTTTGGCGAGAGACGGAAGGTTTCCGGTTTGCCAACGCTGCTTTTTACTGTTTCAAGCGTAGTTGAAGACATTTCAAACTGTTTGACAATGGAGGCCAAATTTCCGGGTGATTTTGTTTATGTGCTTGGTGAGACCAGAAATGAGCTCGGCGGCAGTGAGTATTACCAGATGATGGGGTCAGTAGGACTCAATGTTCCTGAAGTGGATCCCGAAGAGCTCTGGCCTCAATACCTTGCTTTACACAGTGCTGTTCAGAAAGGACTGATCTCTTCCTGCCACGCTGTTTCAAGAGGGGGTCTTGCTGTGCATCTAGCCATGGTTTCAATGGGTGCGGAGCTTGGAATGGACATAAGCCTCAATAATATTCCAGCGGTGTCAGGCCTGGGCGCAGCGCAGATGCTCTATTCAGAGTCGTGCGGGAGATTCATCATTACAGTGGCGCCTGATAAAAGAGAACGTTTTGAGGAAATCTTTCGGGGTATGAAAATTGGTCAGGCAGGCATTGTTACTGAAGCAACTCACTTCATGATCAAGGGCGAAAGGGGAAAGCCCATAATAGAGGAAGATGTTATGAGGCTTAAAAGCTGCTGGAAAAAGCCATTCACGGAGTTAATATGATGATAGAGGTAAAGGCGCTGATTCTTACCGGCTACGGCCTGAATTGTGATTATGAGACCGATTTTTCATTCAGATCGGCAGGTGCAAAGTCCAGCCTGATCCATATAAATGATTTGATAAAGGGAAGAAGCAAAGGATCAAAGGTAAATCTGGAGGACTTTCACATTCTGGTCTTCGGCGGCGGATTCAGCTGGGCCGATGACCACGGGGCTGGAGTGGTCATGGCTTCAAAGCTCAAACATCACCTCGGAGAACAAATAGATTCCTTTATAAAGGAAGGCAAGCTTGTTATTGGAATCTGCAATGGTTTTCAGGCCCTGGTTAATCTCGGGCTTTTGCCTGGCTTTGGAGGTAATTACAACGAAAGGCGTGTAGCCCTTACCTATAACGATTCTGGCAATTTCATTGATACCTGGGTTAACCTGAAGGTCAATTCTGAATCACCATGCGTTTTTACCAGCGGAATATCCTGCATAGAACTTCCTGTCAGGCACGGGGAGGGTAAATTTTATGCAAAGGAAGAGGACATAGAAACCCTTATAAAAAATAACCAGGTAGTTCTGCAATATGCTGATAATCGGGGCAGAGAGGCCGATGGCCAATGGCCATTAAATCCCAATGGCTCTCTGCGTGATATTGCAGGTATATGCGATACGACGGGAAGGATTTTAGGCCTTATGCCTCATCCGGAGGCATTTAATCACTATACCAATCATCCTGACTGGACCCTGAAAAAGGAAACAATTATTCGGCAGGGAAAGTCAATTTTGAATGAAGAAGGAGACGGGATTAAGATTTTCAGAAATGCTGTAGAATATATCAGAAATACCTTTCATTCATAAACAATCTGAATACTCCGCAGCCATTCCGCAAGCAGGGTTGTTTTATCCCTGATCTCCTTATCATTTTTTTCTTTGGCTGCGTCTTCAATTGCGGTTCCTATAGGAATTAAATCATTTAAGCCGTATTGCTGACCGGATTCCATCATTGATTTTCCCATGATCCAGATATATTCATAATCTTCTTTAGCAAGGGCTTCCTTTAATATCTTTACCTCTCTTTTCATTTTTTCAATAAAGCCTCTTACCTGGTTTTCAATATCAGATTTTATACGAATAATTTTCTCTTCGGGATATTTCATATTTCCTTATTTCCTTCCTTAATGACTTCCTGTAATCCTCAACATTGACTCATCGCTTCTCTTTTAAGTCAGTGTATATTGTTACAGTATTAAGGTCAAAAGATTAATAGCCTAATCCCTCGGTCGTATAAATATCGTTGTTAACAGGACCGGGCTGGTTGTCAGTACTTGGCTGGCGGAATAGTGAAATAATCTTATATTGCAGAAATTGAAAAAATGTCTTAACGCCTGAATCACCCCATAGCCTGTCTGATAAGTCCTTATGCACGATATAAATCGTATCGTCAAAATCCCAGAAAACAATAGTCTTTCTCCTGGGCTTAAATTTGAGCAGATCATCTATATTACGGAGGTTGGCTACATGTAGCATGAGATAGTCTGCCCGGGTATCAGTAATATCTTCATAAAGTCCTTTTGTCAGAGCGTCGAAATGCATATATGTTGAGGATGTCAGCCAGAACACCTTACCTGTCGGTATGTAAGGATAATTTTCCTTGACGTATCTTATTACATCGCTTGAAACAGAGCTTATCAATACATCATTTTCACGTTTGCGAGACCGGATATCAGCAATTATTTCATCGGCCAGGCGTTCATCCTCCTGATTATCCCCCTGTGATTTTATTTCAATGTTAATTTTCTTTTCTAAAATATCCATTACCTGATCATAGGCAGCTATTTCTCCGCCTGTTATATCATAAAGTTCTTCAAATGTCGTATTGCCTATCTTTTTCAGGCTTCCAAATAATCTGAGCATCCTACTGTCATGATAGACAACTATCCTGTTGTCTTTAGAGTATTGGACATCAAACTCTATGAATGCATACTTTTTGTTTCTGTCTGCGGCCTTCAGAGCCGCCAGAGTGTTCTCCAGGTATTCTTCTGATGCGCCGCGATGTGCACCTGGAGTGCATCTGTATCCGTAATGTGACCTTCTATTAATTCCCTCCTGTTCAAGAATTTCATCAAGGCTCTTTACACCGGGAGGCATGGCGCAGCCGTTTACCATTGCTGCAAAAAGGATCAGGGCAGAGACAGAAAAAAAACAGTGTAATTTTGGTGAGAGATACTGCCAGTGTCTTGATCTGGCTGAAATGTTTGTCCGTAATGAAATTATGTGAAGATACTCCGACATGCCATGAGATATGAAATAGCAGGTTATGAAAAATATCCTTTTATATATCGATATAAATTTTCTTGTCATTATTTAAAAAAATAGAATACTTTAACCAAGGCCCGAGACATAAAAAATGGTATGATCAGTATTCTCAGACCTTAATAATTCCTAATAGTTTCAGTCCATCATAAAAAAGAACAAACGCTAAAACACATAATGCCAGGCCAAGGAAACGCATTATGTATATGTACACCCTGCCTTTCAGAAAAGCTCTCGTTTTTCCGGTTAATATGGCCACTATTATTTTAGACCCCACAAGAGATACATAAAAACTTGCAATAAAAGCAATCAGAACAAGGACATTCACACTGATTGCTTTTGTCATGGTCGGAGCTCCAACACTGAGCCAGAAAAGGTAAGGATGAGGATTCAGTAAATTCGCAAAAATTCCTTTTATTAATGATCTGGATCGTGTTCCTTTTATATTAACCTCAATGCCTTTTGTACAAATGCTTTGGCAACCAAGTGTTAAAATAAAGAGCCCGCCCGCAAGAGATATTATTCCTAATATGGTATGAAAATTGGATAATTTTGATAAAACAAAAAACGTTAAAATTATGATAGGCAAATCCGTCAGTATTGGAGCAAGGGCAACCTTGATGCCGGATTTAACATCATGCTGAATTGTTTCTGAAATCACAAGTGTCAGAAGCGGACCAGGGGCAAGCCCGGCAGACAATCCCAGAACTGTTCCGAATGTTAAAAAGTACAGCATTCTTATCTTCTATTTTAATCAGATAATACTTTCCTTAGAAAAAACCCTGCTGCTTATAACAGCTTATTCTATCAAAACTTGATACTTACTTTTGGTATGGACGAAAGCAAAGCACTACCCGCCATTCACGTCCATGAAGCTTAACCGTATCCCATGTGGCGATTTTAATCACTTTCTCAGTGCTGCCAGGCGCTTCAAATATATACTGGCCGACCCCGGATTTATCGGAAGTGATTATTTTACACAGTTTCAGCAGGGTTTCATACTCCGCATAGAGCGGATCGCTGAACAGCATCCTGCCAATCTCCGTGCTGTCCTGATCATAGATTATCTGTCCGTCTGTCTGCATAATCCAAAGTTCAAAATCAGGCGGAATGTTAAGGCCTTTCAGTAAAGGTCTTACGATGAATTCAGGGCGAAGGATAAGGTTTATGGAGCCGTTGAAATTATTGTCAATGCTTTTAACGGGACGAGAAATCACCACGGCAGAAAACCCTTCAACCGCTTTAAAGCTGTTGCTAAGAAGGGGCTGATGATTTCTGATCATATCTTTAACATGTTCCTGCATGCTGATATCGCTGCCCTCAACATTTTTGTATTCGCGTGGTTCAATATAGAGCAAGGTCCCTTTGGCATTTATGTATGAAGCAGTTATAACAGAAGGCTCCCTGCTTATAATATTTTTAAGCAGGCTGCGGAGTTCCGATTCACCGTCCAGACTTTCTGTATTAGCGAGTCCTCGATAAAGGGTTGAATCTATTCGGTTCAAAGTAGATTGCAGCTCGGGCACAAACTGAGCAAGCGAGAGTTCAAGCGTGGGAGGCGAGGTTGGTTTGCCGCCCTCTATCCTTGCTAAAATCATCCACCAGTCCAGGTTAGGCAATTTTTGATACAGGGCATGACGAATTACACCCCCCAGCTCATACTGCATGCTTCCCCTGTCGGATTTCAGGGCTGTGCTTATGGCCGCTTTGAGGGATTCGCTGCCCTGAGTCAGCACATTCATAAAGATAAAGTCGGCATCCTTATCAAGCATAATCACCCCTTCGGAATTTACCACAAACCAGGTATAGTCCTTTGGCAGATCCATTTCACTGTTAAGCACCCGATGAAGGTCATCCAGAAAAACAGATGTTCCCAGAGCTCCTGTAACCCTGCCAGCTTTAAATATCGGACTGGCCATAACGGCTGATTTTTTACCTGTAGAACGGCTGTAGATTTGAAAACCTTTTATCTGATTCCCTGAAAAGAGAGGTTTAAAATACCCGCGGCTGGTGAGATTCAGATTGGTAAAATCCTTCTCCACACTGTAGTAATTACCATCCGGCATAAGGTAAAAATAAACACCTTTCACCCTCTTCTTCAAATTTGCAAGATAAGACTTTATTCCCGGCCAGTCGCCTCTTCCGGCCTCAGGGGTCATGGCTGCCAGTTCCAGGGATGCAAGGGTGTTTATCAGAAGATTATCCAGACTGAATACGGCGGTATTTAAGATGTTTTCAGCAGGCATAAAATTATCTCCGGTAATAACCTGTTTAGTCGTAAGGCAGCCGCCTGAGAACAGAATAATGCATAATAACAGTTTAATAAGGGCTCGACTCATGTTTCCTCCTTAATCTATTTTAACATACCTGCCAGACGAAAAGGCTCTTATATAGCCATCCGGCGCCGTTTACAATTATCTCTCTAATTTCAGTTCCATTGAACACTACTGCAAGAAAAATGCATGTTATTATACAACGATTAACCATATACTGGCTCTTTTCCTGTTTTATTTACGCATTGAACTGCATATCTGAAAGCGGTCGGCGAAATGTCAAATTTCCTCGTAAAGTTTATCGTTTTCGTAATTAAGTTCTTTTTTTAATTTGTTCCAGGCGTCATCAAGGGCCTTATACGCATCTGAAAAGCCTTTCTTAATGATATCCCATGCATCGCCTGAACTGCTTTTCAGTCTGTTGTACCATTCAGCTACCCTGGTCCGTTGCTTGCGCAGTGCCTTGAGGCTGTCGCGTGCCTTTTCGCGTGCTGCCCTGTCCATTTTATCCCAGCATTTATTAATATTCCCTTCCAGTTCATCTATTCGTTTATCCAGGCTGTTCAATGCGTCTTTTGTCTTGTTAATAGCTTCATCCTTCTGGTCAGCAGTATAGGAATTAAGCGCTTTCAGCAAATCCTGTGTTTCCTGCTTAATATCTTCTGCTGACGTTTTGTCATTTGGCGATTCTGCATGGCATATAGGTAAGATTCCAAGAATAACGGCAATTATAAATGCTGAAAATGTCAATATTTTGATCTTCATTTGTCATCTCCTTTACTCTAAATAAATCTCAACCCGCTCCTTGCCCCGGCCAATATTGTTTCTTTTCAACCGAATCGGGCCGATTTCACCGGTTCGTTTAATGTGGGTTCCTCCGCAGGGGACGCGCGAAACCCCCTCAATTTCCCAATATCTCCGTTCATTTGCCTCATCTTCAAATTCGGATCTGACTGGAAGATTCGCTTCTATGATTAGGTTTGCTTCTTCAGAAAATCCCGGGAGCATTGGCGATATACTTTCAGGCCAGGCAAAATCAAGACGGGCCTTATCCTGGGAAATATGTGCGCCCACCTTTTCAACTCCCTTGAGCCTTTTGTAGAAAAGATCAAGCACAATCTCTGCGGCAAAGTGAAGCCGCATAAGGCGATACCGCCTCTCCCAGTCGATTTCAATCTGTACGGTTTGGCCGGTTGATAACAGGTGATCTGAAACAAGTGTGTATATAATCTCAAAACCTTGCTTCCGGGCTGAGATAACCTGAAAACCCCCGATCTTTCCGTGATCGCTCTCCTGCCCGCCGGAAAAGGCAAAAAAAATTGTTGATTCAAGAGTGATATCGGAACCATTGACCGAAGTGACAACGGTTTCATGAACAGTTTGATACGGGTTTGACCAGAAAATCTTCTTTGTCATGATGCCTCTTGAATTTTCCCTCTCCCGCATAAAGATAACTCATAGTGAGGGAAACAGTTTTATTTATGCTTCAGATATGATTTCAGGTTACGATAATAGTTTTCATGCACTCCGATCATGATTAGCTCAAGATCATCATTTAAAAAACGATATGAAATCAAATGCTGCGTGCCTTTTATCCTGAATTTATGAACGTAAATCCCCTTTAGATCTCCTTTTTTCTCGATACCTATAGAAGGGTCCTGGGCAATTTTTTTTATCTCGTTGTCCAGTTCGGTCTTTTCTTTTTGGTTAAACTTTCTTACCTTTTTTGCAAAGGAATGAGACTGATAAATTTTCATAGGTTCTCAGCCAAAATTATATTCCGATTTTTGACCTTGATTAAGTTCTTCCATGCCAATAAGGATTTCTTTAATTAAATTATAAGTCAAATCCGGATTTTCTTCTGCACATTTTCCAATTTTGGCCCAATGCTCAATTTGGCCGGTTATCGATCGATGCTCAATTTTACTGATTTTTTTTGCTTCAATTAACAGGTTTTCCGAGATTCTAACTGCCGTAGGCATATTGCCACCTCGCTGATTTTTTGTCTCAATATAAATCATAATCATAGCAAAATGCAACAGTATAATTATTTGAATTCTTAATCCTTTTTCAGCATTATAAAGAGGGAAAAGAGAGAAATTCAGCCTACAATTGCTCTAATTTCTGAATTATACATCCGATGCGAAGCCTGCCATTACACAAATTTCATATCTTACACCCATGTCCTGTCTTGACTGTCAGAGATAATTCGATCAAAGGCTATAATCGTGTCTCCTCTGACACAGATTTTTTCCTTGCCTCAAATGCTCAGGAGGATTAGAAAATTCAGTAGTGTAAGATGGTAAGGCTAATCCTTACTTAAAATGTAAAAGGAGCCTGTGATGGAAGAGGCAATAGCAAACCCTGAGGTTTTATTAAAGATCGCAAAGAGCAGAATGCCCTTTGGGAAATACAGGGGGCGTCTACTTATCGATCTTCCCGAGCCTTATGTAGTATGGTTTTCAAAAAAGGGATTTCCCGAAGGGGAACTTGGCAGGATGCTGGGCATTGTCTATGAGGTTAAGGTTAATGGGCTTGAGTATCTTTTCAAGCCTTTGCGATGATCCGGAATGTCTTAACATGCATAAATGGATGACGGGAGATTATGACATCGCAGTCTCAAATAAAAATATCGGAGACACTTTCTATCCCTGTTAGAGAGCTGAAATTTGCTGCCTCAAGGAGCAGCGGGCCTGGAGGGCAGAACGTGAACAAGGTGAGCACCCGGATAACCCTGTGGTTTGATGTGGTCACGTCTCCGAGTCTTTCAGACCGGCAAAAAGAATTGATCCAAGACCGGCTTCAGACCAGAATGAACAAAGATGGTATCTTAAGGGTAGTTTCCCAGAAACACCGCACCCAGGCCGCCAACAGGAATGCCGCTATCGAGCGTTTCGCATTGCTTTTACAGGAAGCATTGCAGGAGGAATTACCCAGAAGAGAGACCAAAATCCCTAAATCTGCAAGAGAGAGCCGGCTTGATGAGAAAAAACACAGGAGCCGGATTAAGGAAAGACGGTCAAAGAAAATTTCGCTGACGGATTGGAAATAAAACTAAAAATGAAGATGGAAGAGATTGCTCCGGACCTGTTCAGAATAAAAATTCCCCTGCCTACTATCAAGTATCTCAACGCCTATGTTATAAGGGGAAGAGACAGGCATCTGATTGTGGATACCGGTCTTGATTCAACGGAATGCCTTGAAGTTATGAAGACCGCTTTGGACCGTCTGGAAATCGATCTGAAAAATGCGGATTTTTTTATTACCCATTTTCACGGGGATCACGCGGGATTGCTTTCACGTTTGGCTGAAAAGGAAAACAGGATCTATTTCAATGAACCCGAGAGCCGATTGATCGGATCCTGCAACTTTTTTGAACACCTGATTGCCTATAATCGGAAAAACGGCTTCCCGAATAGTAGACTCCGGACAATGGCCAAAAGCATTTCCAATAATAGCCATGATTATGGATGGAAAAAGAGCCTGAAAATAGTTGTAGAGGGGGATAGAATACGGGTCGGGGACCGCTGCTTTATCTGCCTTCACACGCCCGGTCATTCCCCGGGTCACACCTGTTTGTATGAACCTGAAGAAAAATTTCTCGTGTCAGGGGATCTTTTGTTTGCCGATGTCACACCCGGCATACCCTGTCTTTCAGATCAGGGAAATCCGCTTAAGGATTACTTCGAGAGTCTTGACAGGATCAAGGAACTGGATGTTGATCTCGTTCTGCCCGGACACAGAAAATTGTTCAGGAGTCACCGGGAGCGCATAGAGGAGACAAAAAGTTTTCATTTTGATCGATTCGATATAATTCGCAGCATTCTTGATGGGGGTCCCTTAAATGCCTATCAGGTGACCTCGAAAGTGGTTGAGAGGGTTCGGGGTGGTTCGTGGAGCCAGTTGTCAGATCAGCAGAAATGCCTTGAGATGACGCAGGTAATTTCACAGCTGAGATATATGGAAAGAGAGGGTATGATTCTAATTTCGGGGTCACATCTTGACGGTCTGTTGCCCAAAATTTTTTTTGAAAAAGGGATTTAAGAAGATTTATTCAGCGAAAACTTTTATTGGTTATTATCTTAAGGCAAATAATCCAAACCCAAAGCCTTATTGAAGTGACCATCAATAACCGTAATGCAAGATCGTATAATGGAAATACATAACTCACTTTTCAGATAGTAGCTGCATTCAACTGTTTTAACGTTACTCTTTGACATTCTATTCTTTGGCTGCCTGATGAGGATGGTGATGTTCTGAATAGCTGCAATAAGGAAATCCTGTATTTCCATGCGCCATAACCTTCGCCACTTAGCACGCTTGAACCCATATCTCGTTGACCAGGCAAAAGATCGCTCTGATAAATCCTGGCGATGTTTTATGTCCCGCTTTGCACTTTTACCCTTTGCTTCTTCAAGCATTATATCTAAATCGTCTTGTCTTGCATGCCTTTTGAGGCTTTTTCCTTCTTTTGCCCTGGTACATTGCTTTCTAAGTTCACATTGAGCACAAATTTTGGCTGAGGCTTTGTATTCATAGTGGTTGCGATTCTTACTGTAATTTCGTCTTCGCAGTATCTCCCCGGCAGGACAGGTAAAAGTATCCGTCTCAGGATGATAGGAGAAAGCTTCTTTTGGGAAGATCCCCTTTTGTCTTCCTGAACCCCTGTGTGTCTCTTCAAGGGAAGGCATATGGGCCTTGATCCCTAAATCATGACAGAGAAGGAAGTTGTCAATAGTTCCGTCTTACTGTCTCCTGCCGCCGTATCAACTTTCTTTTGTGTGTTTTGCTCATGGATATCAATCATCTCTTTCAGGACATGACAATCATCCACAGAACCGGGAGTAATTTTTGTGGCTGTTATTACCTCACATCTTTCGTCTACTGACCTATGCGTCTTATATCGTAACTTTGATTTGCCGCTGCTATGCCGTGTAACCGAAGCATCAGGATCAGTGGTTGAAATAAAACGGGTATTGGCTGTTTTTGGTTTTCTGAACTTCTAAATCATCCAGGCGTTTTTCAAGATGCTTATAGCTTTTGTTTAAGCATTTCTTCAACCGATGAGTATCCACCACAGAATTATTGGAAGCATCTGCGTCAATTAGACCGGCGTCAACAAACAGTTTGCTGCCGTCAATAAGACCAGCTTCAACGCATTTCCGGACGATCCTTTCAAAGAATTTCTTGAACGCTTTTGCGCCCCGCCGGTCTCTGGCTTTGCTCAAGACGCTGTGATTTGGGATTTCATCATCGAGATCGTAACCAAGAAACCATAACCAGTCCAGACGTAATGGAATGGTCTTAACGAGTTCCCGTTCCGACCGAACATTATAGAAAATCAGGAGGAGCATCATTTTGAGGATTACCGGCGGGGGAACGGATACGTTGCCCTTATCTCCATATGTATCTTTTACCTCATCGCAGACAAAGTCGAAATCGATGCGGTTTCATATCTTTCGAAGAACATGGTCCTGTGGAATTTTCTCTTCAAGGTTTATGTGATAATGAAAAAGCTTTGGTTGAAAACCAGGTTGGTGACCCATCATGATAAGACCCTCATTATTGTAAGAGATAATTAGTCTCTTTTATCACATTGTATTAATTATATCAAGATTTTAAATGCTTTTATCTGTGCTGCCGGCACACAAAAACAACTTCAGGCAGCAGTAAATGCCGACTGTCTTCTATGGATAACGGGGATTTGGGCAACAAGCCGTCAAGGTGTGACCCAGATCCCCATGTATAATTTTCCAACAGGCTTGATGTATAGATCTCTACCCTATCTCGTTCTGATTCGGCGCATGAACAGGAAATCTGATGGAAAATGTGCTGCCTCCTGAATTGTAACATCCCTCTTTATCTCTTATATGCGGGCAAATAGAGATTTTACCGGCACATTGATCGGATTCAAGCATAATAAATTCACAACGTTTGCTCACAAAGTCTATAATATATCCGAATCTCTCACAAAGTATCTTGGTTCGCAAAAGGTCTATGCCTGCCCCTCCGGCATTAAAATCAAATGGCTTTTTTGTAGAATACATGTGAGTATTCTGCGTATGAAAAAACCCGAAGAAAATTTGCTCCTGATTTTCTCGCGTTATTCCAACACCATGATCTGTGCAGTCAATAACAACTTCATCATTCTCCATATAGGCCCTAATTTCAATTTTACCTTCATCAGGTGTATTTTCTATGGCATTCTTTATTAATCCAAATAAAATTTTTTTAAGGACATTGCTGTCCGTATAAAGGGATATGTTTTCATCAACATCTTTCTGAATAGCAAACGTTTTACGATGGCTTTGGGATATTACGTTACTGAAGAAATCCTCGATAAAGCCTTTAAGATAAATTTTCTCAAATTTCGTTTCTTCTACCCTGTAGATGGATTCAATTCGATCATAAATTCTCCTTAAAATCAGTTTGTCATTCCCCTCTTCATCCATGAGATCAGACACAATACCTGCTGCCTGTTTCACTAAATTCAGGATAACATCTTTTTCTTTTACAGGGCGATACTCGAGGATGTCATTTACCTTTTCCTGTAAATCAAAGAGCTTACGGATATTCCGTCGCCCCATTTCTTCGTATTTATCACCTTTAGTACTGTCGTACTTTCTTAAAGTCTTTGACAGATTTCTAATAACACCGGAAAGTAAGGATATGGGGGTTTTCAGTTCATGGGCTAGGTGGTTAATCACCCTTTCCTTTGCTCTATCAATCATTTTCAGTTCCCTGTAAGCCCTTGCGTTTTCAAGGGCTATAGCAACATAATCGGACAGGTGTGTTAATACTTCCCGGTCACTATTCGTAAATTCTCCGCTCTTCTTGTTAACGATCTCCAATGCCCCGATACATTTATTCTTTTTAGTCATCAGAGGGACACAGAGTATATTATTCGTATGAAGCCCTGATTTTTTATCAATTTCATGGTAGAATCGTGTGTCTTCGTATACATTGTTAATAATTAGAGGCTCATGATTGTTGAAAACCCATCCTGCGATTCCTCTAGATTTGGGTAACCGGATTGCCAATCCTCCCACACCAGCCGAAGCAAACGCATTTAACATTTCACCTTTTTCATCCAGGAGAAATATGGAACACCTTTCAACCCCCATAATCCTGTTGGTCTCTTTGATAATGACATCAAATAATATATCATAATCAATCTCTGAAGCTATAATCTGACCGACGTGAAAGAGTTCGCTGTTTTGACTAAAAATATTATTTAAATCTCGATCTTCACTTCTTCTGATAAATTTCCTTTCCCTGAAATTATTCCTGCGGTTGGTTTGCATTTTTCTTTCCTTGTAATTGAAATTTATCTCTATATTAAAGGTAAAAAGCTAAAGCTGCCTCAAATTCTGTTGATTTGTTGTTTGCTCCAACAGCATGCTGTCTATTTCAAAACAGGACTATAAGAGTTCTGATCGTGCATCCAGGCGCATAGCTGCAAGATATCTCTTCTCCAGTAATTAATTGCGTTTTACTGCCTGTTCATAATGTTATAATATATCCTCAAATATTTGAACAATATTATACCCCTCCATAATGATTCCCGGATTAATATCAGGTTTAAAGAAATTAAACTGATGGATATAAATAATTTATTTATATTTAAACTGAATTTATATTTCTTATGCGAGTTAGTCTTTCATTCCTGGGCAATTCCAGTCAGAGACACATAAAACACCAGGATTCAGGTGAGGGGAAAGCTTGTCAGCTGAATATATTTTAGATGTTTTTCGCTCTAATTTTAAGTCATTTTCTATTTAAGAATCTGACTAAAATATAATCCATTCCTTTTAATCTATTAGTAAATTTGGAGACCTTAAACTTTTAATTTGTCCTGTTGTTACCATAAAACTGATATAAAAATCCCTTTGACATTAAAGTATAAGTTTTCTATATTATTAAATTAATAAAGGAAGCACTTATCAATCAATTCGTCAATACAAATAATTATTCTTCTTATTTTACATCAGAGCTTACTTCACCTGTTTCCTTTATTAAATTTAAATAAGTAAATAAATATTGCTAATGCTTATCTTTTCAGTCTTTTATTAAGCTTGTCCCAATGAATAAATACTAAAAAATTGGCCTATACTATAGCGGAGTTAACTCCCTTTTGGTTATATAAGTTCTTATTCCTTTAGCCATACGACTGCTACTTAAAGAATATGGAGGGCATCAAAATTGAAATGCCCAGAATGCCAATTTAAGAATTCAGATAGTATGCAATTCTGTGGAAAGTGTGGCCATGAATTAAATATTTCTTCCGAACTGCCCACCAATTACTTAAGCTTTGCCGAAAAACTCAAAAATATTCAGCGTTACCTGCCTGAAGGCCTTACTGAAAAGATTCTATCCCAGAAAGACAAAATTGAAGGCGAGCGCAAGCAGGTAACAATCATGTTCTGCGACATGAAGGGATCAACCCCTTTAACTGAGAGACTCGGCCCGGAAGAAGCATTCTCCCTTATGGATCAGGTCTATGAAATTCTAATCAGCAAGGTTCATCAGTACGAGGGCACTGTTAACGAACTCAGGGGTGACGGAATATTAGCCCTTTTTGGGGCGCCTATTGCACTTGAAGATTCGCCCTATCAGGCAATTCGGGCATCTATTGCAATTCACAGGGAAATTGCCAGGTTTAATGAAAAGCAAAAAACTCACAGTAAAAATTTTCCGATCTTGCTGCGCATAGGAATAAACACCGGCACTGTGGTAGTGGGTTCTCTGGGAAATGATCTTAGGGTCCAGTTTACGGCAGCCGGTGATACGATTAATGTAGCATCAAGGATTGAAGGTCTTGCAGAACCTGGCACCACCTATGTTGCAGAAAAAACATTCAGACTGACTAAAGGGCTCTTTCAGTTTGAGGACATGGGGAGAAGGGCGGTCAAGGGCAAAGCGGAAGCAATTCCTGTTTATAAGGTTTTATCGGCAAAAGAGGACCTGCATCGTCCGAGTTTGGGTCCTGAGAGAATAATATACTCCGAGATGGTTGGGAGGGAAAAGGAACTTAACAGGCTGAAGCTTCAGGTGATGAAGGCCATAAACAGTGAAGGTTCGGTTGTAAATATAATTGGAGAGCCAGGTATCGGGAAGTCACGACTCGTAGCTGAATTGAAAAAATCAGATGTGATGAAGCGCGTGACCATTCTTGAGGGGAGAGCGATTTCGATAGGGAGGAATTTAAGTTTTCATCCGATTATTGATTTTTTAAAACAATGGGCGGGGATAAGGGCGGATGACGGAGAGGCGGCAGCATTTGGTAAGTTAGAGACTGCTGTCAGAAGCATTTTTTCAGAGGATGTTTATGAGGCTCTTCCATTTATGGCGACCCTCATGGGGATGAATTTGTCTGGCAGTTATGCGGAAAGAGTCAAGGGTATAGAGGGTGAAGCGCTGGAAAAACTGATTTTGAAGAATATACGGGATCTTTTAATCAGGATAAGCGAATTGACCCCGCTGGTGATTGTAGTTGAAGATCTGCACTGGGCTGATAAGAGCACTCTTTACCTTATGGAGTCACTATTTCACCTCGTAGAGACCCGGAGGATTATTTTTGTCAATTTATTTCGTCCCGGCTATAAGGAGACGGGAGACAGGATAGTTGAAAAAGTTAGAGAAAGCCTACCTGTGTTTTATGTCGAAATAGTGCTGGAAGCGCTGGATGAACGAATGAGTGAAGCGCTTATCGACAATATGCTGAACATTAGCGGTCTTAACCATACCTTCATCGGAGAGATAGTTAACCGGTCCGGCGGGAACCCCTATTTTATAGAGGAAGTCGTGCAGTCCTTCATTGATGAGGGCGTGGTAGTTCTGAAACATGGAACATTCGAGGTGACTGAGAAGATTCGCACGATGACCATTCCGCATACCATTAACGACGTGGTAATGTCCAGGATCGACAGGCTCGAGCATGAGACGCGCAATCTGCTGAGACTTGCCTCAGTTATCGGGACGAACTTCTTCTACAGGATAATTGCAGACGTAGCAACCACGATTGAGGATATAGACAGCAGGCTGTCATATCTGGAAGAAATACAGATTATACGGGAAAGAAGGAGGATTGGTGAGCAAGAGTATCTTTTCAAGCATGCACTTACTCAGGAGGCCGCATATGATTCTATATTATTGAACAAACGGAAGGACCTGCACATCAGAGTTGCACATTCTATTGAGAAGGTCTTTAACCACAGACTCCCCGAATTCTACGGAATGCTTGCCTATCATTACAGCAAAGGAGAAAGCCCGGACAAGGCGGAAGAATATCTGATAAAGGCCGGTGAGGAGGCCTTGAAATCTTCAGCATCAAATGAAGCACTGTATTATTATCAGGAGGCTTTGGCTCTATATTTGAAGAAAAGTGGTGATGCCGTAGATACCGATATGATTGTAATGCATGAGAAGAATATCGCACTCGCATTGTATGATAGGGGACAGTTAGCCGAATCTATAGAGCATTTTGATAATTCGCTTAATCACTACTGGGGGAAAATACCAGGAAATTCGATTGCAGCTATCCCAAAAATCACATCATCCATTTTGCATTTTTTTATTACTTTATACCTTCCGGTATTTAAGTTTAGAAAAACACCGACATTAAAGGACGCAGAATTTATTGATTTATATCAAAAGAAATGTAAAGCCTTAGCAATATTAGAGCCTATGAGGTTTTTTTTTGAATTTCTGTACCTGTATAAAGGAGTTACAAAATTTGATATCACAAAATTCGAATTAGGACTCGAAGTCTTTATGGGGGCCAGCTCACTATTATCTTTTTCCGGAAATTCATTTATGTTGAGCAGAAAGATACTGAATTCTGCAAAACGCAAAGTTAATAATAAAAACCTGTCGATAATCACCCATTATGATTTTTTAGAAACGATACACAATTATTTAAAGGGCGATTGGGAAGCAATAAATGAGTATAACGATGATTTAGTAACTCAAAATTTGAGTATGGGAAGGATTTGGGATGCATCACAACATCTGTACTGGCATGGACTTCCAAAAATTTATCAAGGTGCTTTAAGCAAGGCCGGGTCGATCGTGAATAGATTAAAGGAAATCACCGAAATTTATGGGAATGAATTTTCCTTATTACTTATGTTTGAATTAAAAATAAATTTACTTATTGAATGTCGTATACTCAATGATGCCCTCTCTGAAATTGATAAAGCAATTAAATTGGCTCAAAAATCAATTTTTAATATATACTTATTTGATTTGTATTCATATAAGGCATGGATACATATTTTGACGGGAGATATGGATGAAGCGGGAAATTGTTTGCAGCAAGCGAAGAGAATAAGATGCGAGGTGAGCGCCGTCCCTATAGAGTTGATAAGTTTTTGTCGAATCCAGTTGGAGTTCTATCTCCGTTGTTTGAAAAAATCGATAAAAGAGGGCAATAACCAAGAATCATTTGGATACAGGAAGCAGGCTGCAAAATCGTATAAGATGATGTTAAAGGTCTCGCGGAAGGTGGCCCAACATCGAACCGAATCATATAAACTAACAGGTGTATATTACTGGTTGATTAACAAACAAAAAAAGGCCCTTTTGTGGTGGCGGAGGGCCATTGAGGAAGGAGAACAACGTGGGGCCCGTCTCGAGCTTTCAAGGGCATACTTTGAAGTCGGAAAACGTTTTCTTGAAACTGGCAGTAAATATAAAATGCTTAACGGAATCAAGGCACAGGCGTATCTGGAAAAGGCAAAAGTATTGTTTGAAGAAATGGACCTTCAATGGGATTTGGACGAATTGAGCCGAGTGGCCATGAGTTAAGATTTGTGAGCCTTTAAGTTATATGAGCAGGAAAAAATGTATGCGTCATCTCATATGACAGGTGAATATTGAATGAGTGATAAAATTGATAATTTGCTTTTGTACTGTTCCAAAATTGACTTTGGAGCTGTCAATCTTTCAGGAGAGGAAAAGGAATTCTGCAATGAACTGAATATTGAGATTTTTTCGCTCTGCAAGTCGATGCCTGATTCGACTCAAACCGATGCATTATTGTTTATCATGAAATATTTAAAAGTATCTTCCATAATATATGTAAATTTTTTCAAATATTTTTATGTGCCTGCATGGTCAATTATATACTGGCTTATTCAATCTTGCCCTAAGGAGAAAGGGCTCAAGCAAAAAGATATTAAAAATGCAAAAACAGCACATTCCATGGCTATGCTGCTGCATTCTCTTGATGATCATCTCAACGATGATGAATTACCGGCTACACATCTGACCCTGCTCTTGAGAAGCCAGGCGTGGATGATTATGACCAACGCTTTTAACAGGTTGGCGGTTGGAGTTGAAGGGGGAAAAGAAATTGTCCGGGATTTTATCAACAAATACTATTCCAGTATCTGCAGTTCAGAAAGAATCGAATCACTGGACGACTACTGCAATAAATTCAGAAAGGAGATGGCCACTTGGCTCATAGTCCCTTTACTTTTGACAAGAAAGATAAGCGCTAATGAAGAATTTTCCGATGCGATTCTGGCTGGCTATGAATCCTTTGGCATTGCCTGGAGACTGCTGGATGATATCAAGGACCTTGAAATTGATATTATGAAAGGTGCTCATTCTTCTTTGTATTGCGTTTTACCCGAAGATAAAAAGAGAATATGGGATGATAATTCTGCAGGAAAAAATGACAAATCCGTAAAATATATTTTGAATTACATTCTTCAAACCAAGGTCATCGATATCATCCGGGAAAGAATCTGCTACGAGCTGGAATCAGTGGCTGCTGTTACCAGTCGATTCGAAATGACCGGCCTTGCAGATGAATATCGCTGTTTGATGAAACCACTTAAAATCAAAAAATATCCCATTATGATTAAAGGGGATGAAAATGAATTTTCTGTCCCTGTAAGTGAAAAACTCCTGAGTATTGAGGTTACGACGCAATGCAACCTTGACTGTCTTCACTGTTTTGTTCGCGGCGACAATGCTGAGCTATCGAGTTTACCCTTTGCTGTTGTAAGAGATATTATCAGTGAGGGCTATGATACAGGATATCGCCGGCTTCATCTCACAGGCGGCGAACCGCTGCTCTGGAACCATCTGCTTAAAACTTTGGATTATGCATTTTCTTTGGGTTACATATCCATCCTTATAAATACAAACGGGACCCTCCTTTCAGAGGATATTTGTATTACACTGGCGGATCATAATAGTGTTATGATTTCAGTGAGCCTGGACGGGTCGGAAAAGTTTCACAACCGTATACGTGGAGATGGCCAATATGAGCGCACCATGCGGGGAATCGAAAATGCGCTCAATGCGGGTATCGATACGATAATATTCACTACTGTGTATAAAAGTTTACTTCCCGATCTACCTGTTTTCGCAAAAACCTTATTCGAAAAATTTCCGACAATAAAACATATAAGCTTAATTCCGCTAAAGAAGGCAATGGGTAATGGCTTTGCCCTGTCAGGCGAACTTCTTGAGCCGGAAGATTTCATTCTGCTGATTCAGGGCATTTCGCTGCTAAACATATTTGGGTTTAGAATTGACGTATTAAATGAGCCGCTGGTATATGTTGTTGCAAAACTTCTTGAAAGTCCCATAAATCAATGGTCATACCCGGTAAACCGGGGGGAAATCATTGTCATGGCAGACAGAACTATAAGACTGTCTCATTTCAGCAGAACCAGTTTCGGTCAATATAAAGCCGGTATGATTCAAAAGGTGCTGGATTCCGGTGAATATAATAGGGCTGTTTCACCTGATGAAAAAACGTGTCCATCATGCAAACATAATCCGGTATGCATAAACAATGGAATGTATCGACCTTCTGGAACAAACGGACAATGTCACCCTGTGGCGTTTTATTGTAAAAGCGTGCTGGATAGGATCATACAATAGTGACATGCCACTATTGAGAAAGGAGGTGTAACACGACAACTTGAACTATTGTTAAGGGTAAAGTGATGTCGAATAGGAATCGATTAAGTATGAATTACCAATTGGGGAACGCTTGTTGGAAGGAGTGTACATAGAAATAACATGAGGAAAAAGGAGGAAATAGTTATGGGAAAAAAGAAAATTGCTGATTTTGCGTTGGATGTATATCAACTGGGTCAGATGGGCCCGGAGCAAGAGAATGAACGGGATAGACTTGTAACGGGATGGAAGACCGCAATAGCAAGTGCAAAGCCTGTCGAAGGTGTTTATATGTTTTTTCGGCTTGAAGGCTACGATGCCACTTATGAAGAGTGCCTGAAGGTCGTAGAGGCATATGAGTATATGCGGGAAAATCCTCCATGGGCTGAGGGAGGTCCGGTATCCTATTGAGCAGTTTATAGCTAATAACTGAGTCATTACTCCGGCAATAATATATGTCAATGTTGTCATTCCGGCGAAAGCCGGAATCCACAATGATTTCGAATGGATGCCCCCGGATCGTGGTCCGGGACAGGCTTATCAAGTCCGGCATGACGATTGATGTTTTTAATCGCCGGAGTAATAATATTGATTTTTATTAGTTACTGCGGTCCTAAGCCTCTGAAAATACACCTCAAGTTTTGCGTTTTTGAATAAATGAGGCCCAAGGGAATGGTGTCAGAAGAATCGGTTAATTAAACCATATATCATAATCCTACGGCGGGATAATACGAAATAAATAGAAGTGCCGGAAAATATTATCGGCTGCGCATATTAAGTCCCGCCTGGCGGGATTAATCCTGTTAAAAAACATTTGAACATTAAGCTTATGATTTTCCAGACCTCTGATTTCATGCTTGAATCGGGGCATCAGCTTCGCCGATCTTTAGAGATCTAGAGGGGATGAAGAAAGGAGAATGGACATGAGATATTTACTGATCATGGGCCTTGTACTGGGTTTGATCATCCCTTCATTTGAGTCAGTATACGCCACCCCTTTCACCCCATTGGAATGGCAGCCCAAACACACATCCTGGGTGCGTGACCGTAATCGGAACTTTATCGATGACATAATCGATAAGCGATTGGAAAAAGAGGATAAGTTTGACATCATTGTGGATCTGAACACCTTTTTGACTGTAGGCGATATCGGGAACAAATTCAAGGATTATGGCCAGGTTAAATACGTTGGTAAGATGATCACTTTTATTTATTTAAACAATGTTGAGGCCAAAAACCTGTTTAAAATCGCGAAAATGGATGTAGTCGCGATGATTGAAATCCAACAAGATTTTCAACCCGCGCTCGACATCAGCGCCAGGGCTGTCCAGGCTAAAGACTGTGAATTTTGTCCGAACGGTTGGCAGTCTGCTGCAGCTTCGGGGTTGACGGGTTCTGGGATAAATATTGCCATCATTGATACTGGTGTGGATGATGATCACGAGCAGTTTACAGGCATTGATACTGGTGTGGATGATGATCACGAGCAGTTTACAGGAAAGTTTATAGCCGGATTTGATGCGACGATTTTTGAAGACACCAATTCAAACGGCATTGACGACTCATGCGAGCCCGCTCCCTGGGGCAACGGTAATTGTAATGGTGTTGATGACGAACCCGCTGACGGCACAACTAACCCTGATGATGACTGGAAAGGATTTGGGGAGGGTCATGGAACGCATGTTGCCGGAATTGCACTTGGTAAAGGCGTACCTGGAAGAGACTGCAGAAATCCAAACGATGAAGAAGGCAATTGTGCCGGTGTTGCACCCGGGGCAGGGATAGTTGATATTAAAGTGTGCTACACAAAAAAGCACAAAAATGGCGGAGAATGGTACGAGTCTAAATGTGAAAGTATGGATATGGCTGAAGCCCTCGATTGGCTGGGGCTCAATTTTAATAAAGATAACATTAAAGTACGGGTGGCAAACATAAGCTTAACATACGCTACCGGTAAGGATGAAAGAGGTAAAATCATATGGGATGACGATGGCACAAGTTCAATTGCCCAACAGGTGAACTATCTGTCAGCCCTCGGAATCGTAATGGTGGCAGCACACGGAAATGCCGTGCCTAATTATTGGCCGGGCACAAGGGTGACACATTCACCTGGGTCCGCCTCCTTTGCCGTGACCGTGTCCGGTACGGATGATAAGGGGACTGTTACCCGCGGTGACGATTATATGTGGGACCAACACCTGGTTGGCCCCCGCTCTGATTTTGAGCAATCACATGATATTCTTGCTCTGAAACCGGATATCTCAGCACCCGCGCAGGTGATTAAGTCTGCTGAATATGATACTACAGATAAATATCGTGAAATGTCAGGTACTTCAATGGCAGCCCCACATGTCTCAGGGGCGGCAGCCATAATTCTTGAAGCCAAAAAGGAGATGAATCCAGGTGGCCTAAAGGACGCTCTAAAACAATCTGCAGACAATGACCAAAACACTAGAGCCGCTCTTCTTACCGCTCTTGGCATGCCTCTTGATTGGAAATGGGATAAGGCTTTTGGATGGGGGATGCTGAACGTGCGGGCCGCCATTGCTCTTGTTGCCGCCACAGATGTAGGGTTTCCGGCCTGCAGCGGTCCCCCGAACAACTCGGGTAGCCCGTGTGCTTTGTCAATGGGGCAACCTTTCTGGAACAATAATCAAGACATATCCACTTCGGCACCTCCACAAGTAGGTGTGGAGAACCAAATTCAGGCAGTAATTAAAAACTCGGGACCGAATGATGCAACAGTGCTGGTGAATTTCGGGGTATACATCTTCGCGGTTGGAAATAACCAATTTTTTCATATTGGTACAAAACAAGTGGAGGTACCCGGAAATTCCACAATAACAGTTTCCCAGCCATGGACACCGTTATCACCCGATCACCAGTGTATTCAAGTCTCGATCGATTATGGCCTTGATACAAATTTCAATAACAACGTTACCCAGCGGAACCTTCAAGTGGCCCCCTCAAATTTCACCATGCGCGTTGAAAATCCCTTTCCCGTCCCGGCAGAATTCGTGGTTCGGCCAAGCTCAAAGCGCGTGGGATGGGATTGCAGCGTCGACCGTCCCAAATTTACGCTTCATCCTTATCTTGACCCGCCTGAAATCGTTCAAATCACCTTCCATGCACCAATAGATGCCCAGCCAGGGGAAAGAGCCGACTGCGATGTCGCCGTATTTGCGAGACCAAAAGGAGAGGCGAGACTGAATGTAATCGGCGGTGTCACTGTTCAGACATTTGTGCCGAAACCATGCCGCATCATCGGATGGATTCGGGATGAGCGGGAAAACCCGGTTTCAGGGGCTAAGGTAATCCTGAATACGGCACGAAAAGGTATCGAAGCTGAAAGCGACAAATATGGTTTTGTTTCTTTCGAAGGCATACCTTACCTGCCACAAAAGGTAACAGTTATTTCCGAGAAATATGGCGAACAAAGCACAAATAAACCGGTTCGGCTTTATTGTGGCGCCGGTACTTTTGAAATATTAGTAACCGAAAAAGGCATCATAATAAAGAACAACCGACGTAAGAAAGACTGGGCATGGGATTCACAGGTTAGAGAGGGATATGAGTTTAAAAGGTAAAATAAATTATGGGAGGACATTTCAAAACCCATATTTTTGCCCCCCCGCAACTGGCGGGACCATTTATAAACTGCTTCATAGGTGAAAAAAATTCCATTCTCATGGGTACTGATTAATTTTGATTATAGAAATTATTATTATCACCCGGAAGGAATGTCTAACAAATGGGCAGAAATCCAAGTGGCAATTCAGGAGTAAAATCGGGGTGTTGTTGTAATGTTTTGCTGGCCCAGCCGGTAATACGCCATCCTGTCGATAGCGATGTGCACAATCCATCCTTTGGCCAATATTTCCAGTTTATGAAAGCGCTTGCCGAACAAATAGGCTTTTTTAGCCTTGTCACAAGTGGTGAGACAACCCCCCCGATGCATCTCTTATCTATAGCATCTTATTTATGTAAGCATGCCATAAGTGTCTCAGTGGCCGATCTGAATCTGGCCTATCTCTCTGAAGGAAGCGACCCTGAGAAGGAACTGATTAACAGGCTGGAGGGGGATAAACCAAAGATACTGGGTATAACCGCAATGGAATCTTACCTTCTGGATTCTGTTTACCGGTTAGCAGAGACTGCTAAGAATTGCGACCCTAAATTATTCATCGTTTTAGGCGGTGTTAATGCGACGGCAATAGATGAGGAAATCCTGCAAACCAATAAGGTTGACGTGGTGGTACGCGGAGAGGGAGAGGTCACTTTTTTTGAGCTGTGTCAGACATTGCTAAATCAAGGACCTCTTTCCAGAGTGAAGGGGATATCATATATCGAGGATAATAGAGTCGTCAGGAATCCGGACAGGCCCTTTATGAATCTAACAGAGCTACCCCTGCCTGCCAGGGAAATTTATCCGCTGGAGAAGATGTACAATCTCAATAATGGAGTCGATGCCGTTTATGCCAGTCGAGGTTGTCCTTATAAGTGCCTTTTTTGCAACGGCCCTTCCTTTTGGAAAAGTAGATGGAGGGGAAGAAACCCTGACGATGTGGTGAAAGAGCTTGATTATATTGATCGTAAAGGGGGAAAAGTCGCCTTTTTTTACGATATGAATTTTGGCTTCAGCAAGGAGTGGGCACTCGATCTATGTCAGAAAATTACAAAGGCAAAACTCAAGGTTATTTGGGGTTGTGAGTTAAGGGTTGAAAACCTGTTGGATATTAAATTTCTGGAGAAATTATACCATGCGCGGTGCCGAAGTGTCTTCGTAGGTATCGAGTCTATGGATCAGAACTCTCTGTCTGGAGTTGACAAGGGCTATTTGGTCAAAGAATTAAACGAAGGTTTAAAAAATGCTGTGAGCGTTGGCATCAATGTCGAAACAACAGTGATGATCGGAATGCCCGATGATACAAGGGAATCAATTCGACATACTACGAATAAGATAATCGAGTTATTTCAAAACGACTTGCTCAAGCTGGTGCATTATTTCCTCTGTATTCCCTGGCCGGGAACTGAGATAGGTAACCATCCTAAAAAATATGGCTTGAACATAGTTTGCCGAAATCATCGTAATTTAATAACTGCCCCAAGCGTACCGATTGCATCCACAAAATACTTGAGCGCGGAAGAAGTATATTCATTATGGGAAGAAGGTGTCGTCAAGCTATGCGAGGAGGTCAAAATGAAACGACTGTTTATGGAGCTTCAGAAGGTCCTCAACCCCAAACTGGTACGAAAGGAATAAGACTTTTTAGCTCTATTTTATGTTAGGTATAATCTTCATTGATTAATGCCGGGATTGAACTGAAGTTTCTTTCCATAAGCTCTTTAATCAAACTCAACCGGGTCTCATGCCGTTTTCCATGATAACGTCCCTGTTTTCTGATGCCGTCCCAAAATGGCTTTGTCCTTAAAAATTACAGGCCTTTCATTTATATTTTCAATATTCCGTGCTTATTTTATGACACAGGTATGGATGCAGGTGGGGGGGGCGGGGCGATTATTCAGGAAGGCTTTGATCCTAACATCCTACCGCCTTTTTGGCCTGACTACATGAGTAGTCACAGTAGTCACAATTGTAATAGTGAACCTGTTTTACAATAGCGTGTTGACATATGACTGGATCGGGGTCTATCTTGAATAGTGAATAACTTATTTTTATTCACTATTCAAGATAGACCCCGATCCCATTTCAGGGCAGGTAGATGCCTGTGCCTATGAAATAATCTGTTCCCGGAATTGGTTCTACATACCCCATTTTCCTGAGTTCACCCTTTGATCCGGGTTTTACCCAGTAGTATTCAACTATACCGCCACCCTTTTTTGATGCGGCACTCAACATTCGAATAACCTGATTTCCCTTTGCATCCCTGTAATCGTAGAGATTTTTTCCCTGCAGGTCTTTTTGAGTTGCGTGTGCAATATTTACGCAGTTATAATTGTAGACATAGAAATAGCCTGATTTATCAGGATAAAAACGTATTGGTGTAATAAATTTTCGGATAAGATCAATACTATCCTTTTCATGCTTTTGACTTTTTAGGACATCCCCAAGCCCCGCAGCAGTCCCATGAACCATTGTTTTTGCGATTTCCATGTAACATTCCATGTTACCAGTATCTTTCATCTGCGCGATAGCGGGCTGAACATGAAAAGCTGTCAGGCTGAGAGCGAGCAAAGCCACTAATGTGATAAATATTTCGGCAAATATAAATTTTCGAACATGTTTTTTAGCCACGAAATTTCCCCCTTTTTTTATAAATTCTGTGAACAAATCAAAAATAAAAGTCCACACTGTCAGAATATTCCCAGAACCTTGGCGATTCAGTTTCTTGCTGTAAATGTAAAAAATTTTCTTTAATTGTACAACCAATTCTTTTTATTTTCTGAATTTGGGGTTGTTATCAGTTGTTTGTTATTGGCAGGACAGTATAATGGATTAGTTGCATTAAATGAAACAGAATCAAGTGTTCAGGAGGGGTTGACCATCAAAAGCAAAAAAAACATATCTAAACCTTCTCAATTTCTCGTAGATAACGTTAAACTGCTGCCCGGAGGCCGGGTTCTCGACATAGCCATGGGAAAGGGGCGCAATACCGTCTATCTGGCGGGATTGGGCTTTGAAGTGGAAGGTATCGATATATCGAAAGAGGCGGTGAACAGTGCTCTTGAATGGGCGAGGAAGTCCGGGGTAGATATAACGGCCAGGGTGGCTGATCTGGAACGAGACTTTTTTATAGACGAAGCTGCATATGACATTATTATATGTTTCAATTACCTGTATCGTCCTCTTATTCCGCAAATTAAAAAGGGCCTACGCACGGGTGGAATTATTGTATATGAAACATTTACTGTTGAACAGGCCCGTTACGGAAAACCCAGCAACCCTGACTATCTGCTGAAGCACAATGAACTTCTTGAAATGTTCCGTGATTTCCGGTGCCTTTTCTATAGAGAGGGAATTATAGAAAATCGCAAGGCAGTAGCCTCGCTCATTGCTGAAAAAACATAAAGCCAGTGGGTTCAAGGCCGCCCCTGGCTCTTTCCGGCATTTGTAATTTTCTTCCGACTGCAGATTATAGGCTTGTCCGCCGTGTTTATGGAGGGCTTGTCCGCCGTGTTTATGGCGGACTTTTCCCCTATTTCTCCGTAAATTTATCGATTCCCAGTCTTTCCGTTGAACACCCTCCCCCTTCGTATTATCAAGCAGGCAAACAAGAAAAACAGGATTATGGATACTATCATCCCTTCCTTTGAGATGGCAGGAATGACAGTTGCAGTGGAGACAGGTCCTCCATCATCTACAAAAGTACCGTTTCCACCGTCAAGATCATCGTCTCCTCTTTGACCGTCTATAAAATTAAGCAAGACTGTATTTCCCATAATCTGGGCACCTGTCCCGCCTGAAAGGTTAAACTCATATGGATGTACTGTTGTATTGCCGGGTTCTCTGCCGTATTTCCAGTATGAGTCTATGGAGTCGCTTCCGGATAAAATAAGGCTTACCTGAACTGCCCCGCCCGGGGTTACTCCACTTAAGGTAAACCTGAACAAACCATAAGGGAAGGATATCAGATCTGGAAAAGTCCCGGGAGCCGGTGCAGGTAAGGCCTGGACACCAGAAAACTGGGTGCCGTTTGGTGCTGAAATAGTTACATAGTCATTGCCGTCCGCTGTATGAAAGGAGACAACATTACCCTGCTGCCAATCAGGTATGCTATCATTATTTCCGTCATAGTTGGGGTTGTCTCCATAGGTACCCTGCTCGCAAGAGTTAAAAATTCCGTCTCCATCTAAATCCTGGACGTAATTGCTGAAGGTCGCGGAATTGTTGCTGCCGGTACCTTCGCAAACCGCATTGCCGGGGTCTATGGTGGCAGTAAAGTCACAGGTACCGGTTGAAGGGGTGGGAGTATAGTTAAAGGTGAGGTCGGAATTGCTGCCGGCGGCGAGGTTTACTGTCTGGTCCACAAAGACAATACTGCCGCAGGAACTGTTTAATTGTACTACTGCCCCTGCCACATCGCCACAGCCGATATTTTCGACATTGACAATAACGGTACCGCTGGCACTGCCATTGGCGTTACAATTGACCGTGGGGGTGACGGTATTTACCCTTAAGTCAGGGATGTTTGAGGTTTTGTCGGAGCAGCGGGTATTATCCGTGCCGTCGCTTTCGCAAATGGTATTATTGTAATCTGCTTCCATACTGAGGGATAACTGGCAGGTGGAAGAATTCGAGCAAAGGTCGGAGCTGATGATTTGAGGTGTTATGGTAAATGTCTGGGTGCCGCAGCCGGAAGGAATGTTGACACCGGCAAAGGTTTCGGTCCACTGTGACACCTGGGTGCCGGAACAGCCAGTGTTATCAAACAGGGTGAACCGGATAGGGATGTTCTGATTAAGGCTGGAACCACACCCGGAGTTGGCCATGGTCACGGTTCCCGATACAGTGAACTGACCGTCATCCAGACAGGCAATACCCAATGTGTCAGATAAAATTTGCAGGTTAGGGATATCAATGTTTTTGCTGCCGGCACAAAAGGTGTTGTCTGTACCGTCCCATTCGCAGATGCTGTCGAGGTAGTCGGCTTCGACGAAAACGGAGACCTGACAGTTTGTGGAGTTGGCGACAGGATCGGTGGTAATTAAATGATTCTCAACAGTAAAGGTCTGAGTGCCTCCGGCTGACGGGATATTGACTCCATTGAAGGTCTGTGTCCATTGATTTATTTGACTGCCGCTGCACCCGGGGTTGTCGTACATGGTAAAGCGCATGGGTATGTCCCGCGTCAGGTTGGGACCGCATCCATTGTTCACGAGGGTAACAGTCCCGGAAACATTGATCTGATGGTCGCCTGCGCAGCTGACTGTCAGGGTATCGCCCTGCACCTCGACGTCAGGAATGATCATGCCTGAAAGAGAAATGGCTGTATTATCGGTTCCGTCACATTCACAAATGGTGTTATCCGGGTCAATAACAGCTGTAAAATCGCAGTTACAATTAGCGAGGCCGGCGGTGAACGGAAAGAAAACGTCCCTGGTTTCTCCTGGTGCCAGGTTGGTAGTCTGATCCGTGAAAACAAGACCGCAATCGGATGTCAGCCTTACCACCACGTTGCTGGCGTTCGCACACCCGTCATTTGATACATTAACAGTTATGCCGGTGAAATTGCCGTCATTGTTGCATGAGACATACATGTCAATACTGTTCACAACCAGGTTTGGGATATTCACAGTTCTGTCGCTGCAGATTGTATTGTCCGTGCCGTCGCTTTCGCAAATAGTATTACTGTAATCTGCTTCCATGCGGATGGAGACTTGACAGCCCATGGAATTGGCACAAAGATTGGCGGTCATGTTTTGCGGTGTTATGGTAAATGTCTGGGTGCCGCCGCTGGAAGGGATGTTGACACCTGCAAGGGTTTCGGTCCATTGTGCCACCTGGCTTCCGGAACAGCCAGTGTTATCAAACAGGGTGAACCGGACCGGGATGTCCTGATTAAGGTTGGAACCACACCCGGCGTTGGCCATGGTCACGGTCCCCGATACAGTGACCTGGCCGTCTTCCAGACAGGCAATAACAAACGTATCAGATAAAATTTCAAGGTCGGGGATATCCACGGCTTTGTTATCCGTGCAGTAGGTATTGTCCGTGCCGTCGCTTTCGCAAATAGTATTACTGTAATCTGTTTCCATGCGGATGGAGACTTGACAGCCCATGGAATTGGCACAAAGATTGGCGGTCATGTTTTGCGGTGTTATGGTAAATGTCTGGGTGCCGCCGCTGGAAGGGATGTTGACACCTGCAAGGGTTTCGGTCCATTGTGCCACCTGGCTTCCGGAACAGCCAGTGTTATCAAACAGGGTGAACCGGACCGGGATGTCCTGATTAAGGTTGGAACCACACCCGGCGTTGGCCATGGTCACGGTCCCTGATACAGTGACCTGGCCGTCTGCCATGCAGGTGACGCCCAGGGTGTCGGACTGGACTTCCAGGTCCGGGATATTAACGGCTTTATCGGCACAGCGGGTGTTGTTGGCGCCGCTGCATTCACAGATGGAATTGGAGTAATCGGCTTCCACCCGGACAGACACCTGACAGTTGGTTGAATTGGCGCAAAGGTCGGTGTCGATGGTTCGCGGGGTGATGGTAAATACCTGGAATCCGCCGCCGGGGAATATGGTGACCGGGGTGAAATTTTGCGTCCACTGGTCCAGGATGTTACCGGTGCAGCCGGTGTTGTCGTAAAGGGTGAAGCGCATGGGGACCGTGGCATTAAAGAGTATGCTGCAGCCGAAGTTGGCCAGGGTGACGGTCCCGGTTGCCTGGATCTGTGCATCGTCGGTACAGGTGATGGCCAGCGTATCCGAGGGCACCGTAATGTCCGGGGCATTAATGGTATAAGGAGCAGATGCCATGGCGTTGTTGGCTCCGCTGCACTCGCATATGAGACTGTCCGGGTCAATTAAGGCAACAAAACTGCACGTGCATACCGTACAATTGGAGGTATAATTGAATATGACATTGGCGCTGACGCCGGCAGCAAGGTTAACGGTTTGGTCAGGGAAAACAATGCCGCAGTTGGAGATCAGCCGCACCACCACATTGCTGGCATCAGCGCAGCCGATGTTTCCAACGTTAACCGTCACCGTGCCCTGGAGATTGCCGTCACTGACACAGTTAAGCGAAGGGACCACGCTGTTGACCCGCAGGTCCGGGATAGGTGCGGTATAGGACACCGGGCCATATGAATTGTTGTCCTCATTGTCTTCTGCCACATCATTGTTTAAATCAACGCTGGCATTGAAGTTGTAAGGATTGCAGTTATTACAGGTGGGTTCCCAGGAAGCAGTATCGATTTCAACATAAACGGAACTACCGATGCCGATAGTGCCGTTGTAAGTGGTGTTACCGGTCCACGTACCGTCAGTCACCTGGATGGTAAAATTGTTTGTACTGTCCTGGTCTCCCTGGTTATTCACTTCAACAGTAATGGAACCGCTGAAACTGCCGTCTGCCACACAGGTGATGGAAGGTGAGATATCGGTTATGATAAGATCCGGTAATGAATAGGCTGGTGAACCTGTAATTGTAACGAGAATAACAGCAAAAAGTATAATAATGAAAACAAATGGAGTAGTTTTCATATAATTTGCTCATCCCCGGTTATTTCAAAGATGGAAAAAACAATGTCACACTTCTCTTTATGTATTAATGAATTTTCTAAGAGCATATCATTCAATATTTAATCGAATACCATTGACAGAATAGTCTTAACTGCTAAAAGTCCATGAATCGATGAATGTTTTTATGAATTGGTAAGTGAACAGTTTGATATTAAAAAGGTTTAAGATTTAATAAACCAACATAATGATGATATGAGGGATAAAATAAGCCCTTATTTACATGCTGATCTTTTTAGAAAAAAAATGATATCAGAAAACCAAGAAGTGATAAAGGTAAAATATATGGAAAAGCCTTGACTAAGACGCAAAAATGATATTATTTTTTTTGGAGTTTGAATAATATTGAGAATAAAATTAAGGTTTGAATTCTTAAATTTTGCTTAAGCAGTTATAAATGAAGGCCTGACTAT
>Ga0209408_1000048_pt1 | contig 95974 bp, 80 predicted proteins | sample AD_UKC107_MetaG_FD_184422 | JGI IMG/M metagenome (GOLD analysis project Ga0209408, IMG submission 184422) | Active sludge microbial communities of municipal wastewater-treating anaerobic digesters from Hong Kong - AD_UKC107_MetaG (SPAdes)... | ecosystem: Engineered > Bioreactor > Anaerobic >... | reverse complement strand
TTCTGGACAATTATGCCAAACCTGTTTGAAATTCTGCTGTTTTATGCAGTAATTTTTTTTGGATATTTTTTCAAGAGATGGAAATGGACAAGAGGGATTGTTTTTATACTGCTTATTATAATCCTCAGTGATATTGCCTACTGGACTTACAGGGTTCGGTTTAACAGAGATCTCGAAATAACTTTCCTGGATGTCGGACAGGGTAATTCAGCTCTGATCGCTTTTCCGGGCGGTAAAAAAATGCTTATAGACGGAGGAGGATTTTTCAGTGGTTATTTTGATACCGGAAGAATGGTTGTTGCGCCATTTCTATTTTATTCGAAGATATTAAGCGTAGATTATGTTGTCCTGAGCCATCCGCACGCAGACCATATGAACGGCCTCAGCTTCATTGCTGAAGCATTTAATCCAAAGGAATTCTGGTCAAACGGAGACAGGGTCGAGAGCCTTGCTTTTCATGAATTGATAAATAAGATTGAAATAAAAGGTATTAAAAAGATACTGCCGGAAGATCTGTCAGAAGGGAGAGAGATTGGTGGCGCAAAGGTAGAGCCTCTTTATCCTTTAGCTTCCAAAGGACCTCTAAACCATTACAAAAAAAGCAGAGATATTGATAACCGTTCATTAGTATTAAAAATTACTTATCAGGATAAGTCCTTTCTTTTTCCCGGAGATATAAGATACAGGACTGAAAAGTTTCTGGTCTTGAATTCAGGCGATGATCTCAGAAGTGATATCCTCCTTTTCCCTCATCACGGAAGCAAAAGCTCCGGGTCCATGGATTTCCTGAAAGCCGTGAACCCTGATATAAGTGTTATTTCTTCAGGCGAATATAACAGGTTTGGTTTCCCTCATGAACAGGTCCTGAAAAGACTTCAGGATGCGGGCAGCAAGGTTGTCAGGATTGACAGGAAAGGCGCTGTCCGCTTCAAGCTCCATGGGAACCGGTTAACTATTAAAACATTCCGGTAAGTTAACAGAAAGCCTATGGCCTTATTCGGTTGTCAACAAATTCCGCCATTTCCTTGCTTTTCTTAAGATATTCAGCAATCGTTAAGGCATCATTCCTGTTTAACAGCACACAAGCTGTGAATAGCTTTGCTTCCTCTACTCTTACCTCAAAATTCTCTCCCTGTTCAGAGGAAAATGATACCTTATATTCCCCGACCGGAACAGTATCCATAGATTTCATATCCCGGCTTTCCTTATGTTTTTTATAATAATCATCAGTTTTACTGAGCACGTCAGCGACAGCCTCTGCCTGGGCAGGTGACAGGGCCAGTGTGGCCAGCTTTCCACCACGGCTGCTCAGAATTATCAGGAGACTGTCTTTTTGTTTCTGAACTTTCATGGTAACATAACCGGCTTTTGCAACATGCCATGTGAAGGTATAATCGCTTATTACAAAATCGGATGCAGTTGATAAGGATATAGGTCCGATCAGGAATAATACGGAAAAGAAGAAGATAGTCTTTTTTAACATGTCTTTACTCTCCTGTTTTTATTAAAAATAAATTTTTCATGAAATTACTCTTATATTATTTCAGAATAAAAATCCAGTTATAGATTCCTGCAGGGCTGATATTTCAGGGAAGGGGGATAGGTTTCCGGATAAACTGAACAGAAAAAGGGCATGTTTTTCATTTACTCCCGCATCTTGTTGTATTATAAAAAAATTTCCATTCAGCCGTGTAAGCAATGATGTAAGAATAGATTTGCATTAATGGAGCACACTTAATGTTTGAGTCTCTGAGACTGTGCGATTTTCAGGATAAACACCTGGCTATTTTAAGACATTCCTCAAGCACAAGACCAATGATCTGGGTAGTGGAGGAAAATGGTGTCAGGGCGGTTGTGAAGGATTTCAGCGTTAACAGATTTATATACAGGAATATCGCAGGACGTTTTCTCGTATGGAGAGAAGCAAAGGCCTACAGAAGGCTTAAAAATGTCAAAGGTGTGCCGGCATTATACAGGGTTATAGACGGCCTAGCGCTTGTTATGGAAGAAATCCCCGGAAGGAGCCTGGAAAACCTTGAAAAGGAAATACAACTGGGTGCTGAATTTTTTCATGCCCTGAAACGCCTTGTAGATAAATTTCATGAGAGGGGCCTTGCACATTGTGATTTAAAAAGGGCGCCCAATTTTATTTTAGGACAGGATGGACACCCTTATGTAATTGACTGGGCGGCATCTATTTCAGAGAGCGAATTCAGGATTTTTCCTCTGAACAGGATTTACCGCAGATTTTTGCTGGACGATTACCTGGCCATAATAAAACTTAAACTGCGCCATATACCGGAAAAGGTAACGCCGGAGGAAAAACATGCATACAATAAGAGAGGCGGGATGGAAATATTTGTCAGATCAATAAGGGACAGGCTTAGAAATTTACTGCAGAAGATTGCATGAAAAGCATTGGCCTTATAAAGTTTGCTGCTTTAGTACATACAGTCTCAGACTGTATTTATGAAATGAATTCATTCCCCATGAAACAACCAGATCGATTCGCCTGAGTCGGTCCAGGTATTCATCAGCATCCGGATATGTTACATTGCTTGCCGTCATGGACCATTGATAGCCAGGGAAATCTTCACCGAAGTCACCTGAGTCGGAGAAAATTTCATCAGGGTCTGCCAGCTTCTTTTCGGCCATTTTCATCTGAGCCAGGAGAGGTGCTGTTGTATTAAATCTTGCTTCTCCGGCCAGGGAAACGCTTTGAGACTGGGATCCAAGGGCTGCAACAAGTGAAATCGCCAGTATAGCCATAGCCACCATGACTTCAAGTAAAGTGAATCCGGATAAATCACAATTTGTTTTCCTGAATAAATGTTTCATTTTATATGGGGCTGCATTATTCATTCATAATTGATGGTTATTTTACGAATCCGTCAGTCTTCAAAATCTACATATTTATCAAAGATTTCGACCTTTAAAAGAAAAGGGCTCAGCAAGAGAGTAAATTCCCTGTTGTCGTCACAGCCGAGATGAATCGCTGATTTCTGGACATAACCTTTTTTGTTAAAGAGGATTGCTGCAACGCCGTTCATTATTTTGCCCTTTCCCCTGAACCATACATCAAGGACACGAACGCCTGATGGCAGTGATGTGGCATTTTCTCTGGCAAACAGCAGTTCTTCCTCGTTCATGTCAGGGGAGTCGCTCCAGAATTTGTTCAAACCAAGATCAAAATGAAGGATAACCGGTTTTTGATCTTCGATTGCCTTTTCCCTTAACTCGTTAATTAGACCTGTCAATTTGCGGGATGATGACTTTAAATTATCTGTCAGAATGCTGTAGTGAATTCTCGGGATGATCAGCCCCATCATCAGCGCAATCAGGAATAGGACTACTGAGATTTCAATGAACGTATAACCTTTTGTAGAATTTAAAGGGTTCATCTGTCAGACTGTGTCTATTCCAGCTCCCAGCTGCTGATATCCTTATCATCGCCTTCTCCACCCAATTGTCCATCTGCACCGTATGATATAATATCAAAATCATGATGCAGGCCGGGAGAAATATATATGTAGTCATTTTCCCATGGGTCTTTGGGAATCTTACCTTTTTCGAGGTAGCCTCCTTCTCTCCAGGCCTTTGGGAGCCGTCCAACCGTCGGAGTCTCGATAAGTGCTTCGAGACCCTGCTCAGTACTTGGATATGCACCGTTGTCCAGTTTATACAGTTTCAACGCAGTTTCAATGCTTTCGATCTGTATCCTGGCCTTCATACGCCTCGCCTCTTCCGGTCTACCCATTATTTTCGGGATAATAAGACCTGCAAGAATTCCAAGGATTACGACGACTACCATGACTTCAATCAACGTGAACCCCGGCTCATTCAATCCGCCAGAGGCGGACGAGGGTTCGATTCCCCGCCCCTTGGGGCGTTCAATGCTTTTTACGATACCCCGCTGCTCTGCGGCGGGGTAGTTTATTTTGTTTTTAAAGGTGTTTCCAGTCTTCATGTCTACTTCCTCAAATTAGGTGGGCAAGAACAATTGAAAAGTACTTTCCTAAAGCTTAAATGCTTTTTTTCAGCGTATCATCTGGTTCATCTCAAATATTGGAAGCAGAATCGAGATGACAATAAGGCCGACAATAACTCCCATAACGAGAATCATAATAGGTTCCAGCATTGATGTCATAGCCATTACCTGAGATTCAGCCTCTCTTTCATATATATCCGCAATTTTGTTAAGCATGTCCTCCAGCTCTCCGCTCTGCTCGCCTACGGAAATCATCTGAACAGCAATGGGAGGAAACCAGCGACTTTGTCCGAGTTGAGTGGAGAGGCTTTTCCCTGCCTCTATCTGGTCCATTGCATTATCAATGGCTTTTGCGATTTGAGTATTATTGACTATATTTCGAACAATTTTAAGTGCATTCAAAAGAGGGACACCGCTTTTCAGCAGACTGCCGAGTGTCCTCGCGAATCGCGCCATGGCCATTTTTATATTTATAGACCCAAAAACAGGAATACGCAACTTTACTTTATCCCAGAAATATCTGCCGGATGGATTTCTGATTGCACGTTTGATAAGGAAAACAGTGCCTGCAAGTATAAAAATGACTATCCACCAGAATGATTTCAAAAAACTACTTATACCTATTAATATTAAAGTGGGAAGAGGAAGGGTCTTATGCATTTCACCAAAAATAGCAAGAATATCAGGGATGATAAATGTGATCAGAAAAAACAGTATTAATGAACCAACGAAAAACATTAGAACAGGATAGGCCATTGCCGCCTTGAAACGTCCCCTTAATGCCTGCTGACGTTCACTGAAGTCAGCAAGGCGATCCAGAACCAGATCAAGAGATCCCGAACTTTCGCCGGCTCTTACCATATTGATATATACCTCGGAAAAGACCTTTGGATGTTTCGATAATGAAGAAGCAAAACTTCCGCCCTCATTCACGGACTCTTTAATCTGGGCCAGTATTTTTTTGAAAAGCGGATTTGCAGCCTGGCTCATTAATGTATCAAGAGACGAAACAAGAGGTACTCCTGCACCTAAAAGGATAGACAGTTGCCTTGTTGCAGCAGAAAGCTCTCCGGACTTAACACGTTTGAAAAAATTCGAAAGGGCCGAACTGTGAGGAAGCCCTTTCTGTCTCGATAATGCTTCTTTAATATCAATTGTGAATACTCCTGACCCTCTGAGCCTCTGTCTTGCTGTAATAGCACTGTCAGCATCAATGATTCCTTTTTTGTTTTTGCCGGCCCTGTCAAAGCCCTTATACTCATATACAGGCATAATTTAAATGTATTGAAGGTGTTAATGTCATAGATATTGAGTTTTAATGCTTTTACATAAGCCTTTAATATACATTCGATCAAACTTGAATATGTTAGCAGTACCAAAAATCAGTGTCAACAAATCCCCTCAGGACTCTGATTTCACTGAATATCTTGACTTAACTGCATAAGTCAATTAATGTCAATCAATTATCAGCAGTATCAAATAGACAGCAGTCAAAATTTAAACCCTGATTGCATTGATTATCGTTATTCGAAACAGGCGTAATTAAATGAAACCCTTTGCCAGAAGACTGCTTTTCTTAATCATCTTTTGCTTGATTTGCTCCCAATGCAATGGAGAAGAATCCATCTTCTTTCAGACAGGACAGGATTCATCCCAAAATAATATTTCAGACAATCAATCAGAGGTAAACACAGGAGTCAGACTTGCTTCGTTTTTTAGAGATCATATCTCAGCAGTAGATGGTGACAGGTGTCCCAGTTTCCCTTCATGTTCCTCATACAGCGTCGAGGTCTTTAAAAAGCATGGGTTTTTTATCGGATGGATAATGACTGTTGACAGACTGATCCATGAAGCAGATGAAGCCTCAATATCTCCCCTTGTCCGTCGAAATGGGAAGATTAAAATTCTTGATCCGGTTGAAGATAATGATTTGTGGTGGTTTTCGATAAATGGAAAAAATAAAGATTAAAGGCCTGGTTACTCTGATTTGCTGTGTTGTTGTAATTTTTTTCAATGAATCTGCTGTCTTCCCGAAACAGATTGTTCTGGAAAGCAACTCACAATTTTCTTTTGCAAGGGAATATATGGCAAAAGGGGAATACGGAAGAGCTGTCGAGGAATTCGAGAGGTTCATACATTTTTTCCCTGAAGATCCGGAAGTTTTACGCGCCCGTTGCCTTATCGGGATTTGCTATCTGAATGATCATAAATATGATGCTGCCAGAGAAAGTCTGTCAGAAATCATCAAGACAAACCCTGACAGCCCATTTGCCGGCAGGGCTCTTTTGCTCACAGGTGAATCCTATTATCAGGAAGGCTTAATCAGGGAAGCCGAATACTATTTCCAGCTGGTTATGGATGAATATGATAATTCAGATCTGGCATATACAGCCCGTTACAGGCTTGGATGGACAAAGTTAAAGGAAAGCAGATGGCGTGATGCATCATCGATATTCGAAAAGACTGAATACTCAAGCCCTTACTATGACAGTTCCCGTCTGCTTGCACAGGAGTGCCTTTATGGGGAAGCCCTGCCTTACAAAACACCTGCATTAGCAGGTTCACTTGCAGCAGTAATTCCGGGACTTGGGCATGCCTATGTTTCCCGATACAAGGATGCGGCAGTGGCATTTGTGCTGAACGGCCTTTTTATATGGGCGGCAATTGAATCCTTTGATCATGACCATGATGTCCTGGGTGGAATTCTCAGCTTTTTAGAGGTTGGCTGGTACAGCGGTAATATTTACAGCGCTGTGAATGTCACACACAAATATAACCGAAAGATTGAAAGTGATTTCAGACGCGGTATGAAGGATCAGTTTGATATTAATCTTTTCGCAACAGGAAAAGGTAACATAGGACTGGCCCTGACATACAGGTTTTAGAATTCTGCAATAACCATGCATTAAACAATGAAAACTTTCTTGAGAAAAAAGCCTTTTAAGAAAGGGAGGCAGGGCCTGAAACTGCCAGTATGCCGGAATAGAATAAAGGTTAATGCTAACTCAAGATGTTATCTGCCTTGAGGATAAGGTTGCGCCTTATTTCTATATTCAATTGCTTTGCCTTCTTGAGATTTAAGGTCAGTCTTTTTATGAGTGGTTTTTGGGAAGGGATTGAACGAACCTCAGTTCCATCAAGTATCTGTTTGACTGGATCTGATGCCTGCCGCCCCAGTTCGTAGGAATCGCAATGCAAGGCCATGAGACCACCATATTCAGCAAATTTTTTTGTTACCGGAAAAACAGGTATGCCAGCTGAATCAGATATGGTAACTATTTTTTCCATCTCAGTCCACTGGAGAAGACCTATACTGTAAACATGTTCTTTTGATTTACAGGCAAATAAAAGGAAGCTGACAAGAAAAGGGATAACGATAAATGTATAAAATTTGGAATGCTTTCTCATAAACACTCACTTCAGTAAAGGGCATTTCTGCGAATGATAATGCTTATTAGATTCGATTTATTGAAGTTTCAATAAGAAATGGAAATGCCTCCTGAAATTGTATTAATTAAGCATGAAGGAAGTTTCTTGAAAGTCCCGTATTTTTTTTACCCATACACTAAATCCACGTTAAATACTGCCATAAAATAACTAGAAAAGTAAGTAAAAATTATTACTAAATAGCTGGCACGGAAAGGCATTGTGCTTACTGCCGATGCAAGTCAATTGAAAAATTTACTTGACAAAAAGTGCCTAATGTCTTAAAAATTCTATAAACGTTCTCTATAGAGGTATATTGTTCTCTATATAAAACATGGGGGTTGTAAAAAAATGGGAATGCAATTCAAAAAAGTACCTGCCCTTGAAAAATGTTTCAACATTCTTGAACTCCTTTCAAAAAACAAAAATGGACTTGGTATTTCAGAAATAAGCAATGCATTGGGGTATAATAAGAGCACTGTCTACAACATTGCCTATACACTCTGTGATCTCTGCATTTTAGAAGCTATGCCGGGAAACAAGTTCTGTTTGGGTGTTCAACTCTATGCATTAGGTAAATCTGCCGGCACTGACTCAGAGCTGATTCAGACCGTGCACCCCTACCTTGATAAGATAAACAAAAAGTTGAATCTTTCTGCCTTTCTCGGAATACTTGTTGGAAAACAGGTGGTTACTGTTGATAAGGTTGACTCACCCGTACATCTGAAGGTTTCTTCGAGTATTGGCGGTTCAACACCAATACTGGCAGGAGCTGTTGCCAAGGTAATTCTTTCAAAAATGTCTGATTCCAGAATAGATGAAATCCTGTCAAAAAATGAACTTGTTCCTTTTACAAAGTACTCCTGTACTGACAAAAATGAATACAGAAAGATGATTGAAAAGGCGAGAATGGACGGTTATGCATTCAGCAATGAAGAATATATCGAAGGAATACGTGCATTAGCTGTTCCTCTGGATAGATACAGAGAAAATATAGATGCAGCAATTTATGTTGTTGGACTTTCAATTCAAATAAAAGATGAAGATATTTATGCTTTTTCAGAGATTTTAAAGAGGATTGCCTTTGAGATTAACACCCGCATGTCATTGACATGATGTGTTGGTAGTAAAAATTGTAATTAATTTATGAAAGGAGGTGAATACTTTATTTTTTCCTGTGTTCAATAAGTAGCTTTTTTTTGAAATCTGTTATTTTGAAAGGAGATTTTTACTTATGAAGAAAAGTGGGTTCCTATTAATTTTGATATTTTTAGTCGGTATTTCCTTTCTGGCTCTTGGCAACTCAGTTGCGAATGCTGCAACAGAACTTACATACAGCTGCTTTTTCCCTCCAACTCATATTCAGAGCAAACTTGCTGAAGCATGGTGTAAAGAAGTTGAAAAGAGGACCAATGGAGAAGTGAAGATAACATATTATCCAGGTCAAACACTTACAAAATCAAACCAGTGCTATGACGGAACGGTTCAGGGAATCTCGGATATCGGATTTTCTGTTCTTCAATATACGCGGGGAAGGTTTCCAATGATGGATTTTATAAACCTTCCGATGGGATTTCCAAACGGACGTGTTGCTACAGCAATAATTAATGAGGTCTTAGAAAAATTCCAGCCAGCTGAACTGACAGATACGAGGGTCATGTATCTGCACAGCCATGGCCCTGGAACGATTCACGTAAAAGATAAAGCGGTTCATACAATGGAAGATTTAAAAGGAATAAAAATAAGATCTCATGGACCAACTGCCGAAATGATAAAGGCACTGGGAGGAACTCCTGTAGCGTTCCCAATGCCGGAACTATACCAGGCCCTGCAGAAGGGAGTTGTAAATGGTGGAATTTATCCGATGGAGGCAAACAAGGGATGGAGGCTCGGAGAGGTAACAGACTATGCAATTTCATGTAATTCGGTCGGTTACGGACTTGGATTTTTCGTTGTAATGAACAAAGGCAAGTGGGATAAACTCCCGGATGGTGTAAAGAAGGTAATTGACGAAATTAACAGTGAATGGATACTCAAACACGGAGCGGCATGGGACGACAGTGATTTTGAAGGCATTCAGTTTATGCTCAGTAAAGGAAACACCATAATAGGTATTGCTCCGGATGAGGCTAAAAAATGGAAAAATGCGGTTAAAGTAGTTATTGACCAGTATGAAAAAGAAACAAAAGAAAAGGGAGTTCCCGGAGATAAGGTTATTGAATATGTGAATAAGAGATTGGAAGAAGCAGGGAGCGGTAAATTTACAAGCAAATATATGACGAGTGATTAAAAGTTATAAATAAAAGGGCCCGGATAATATTCATCCGGGCCCAAAAAAGATTCAGGTGAAAAATGAAACTAATAAGCTCTATATCAGAGATACTAAAAAAGATAGGAGGAGTCTGTCTTGCGGGCATGATGTTTGTTACCTGCGCCGACGTAATCGGACGTTTTTTTGGATATCCCATATTAGGTTCAGTGGAAATAGTTTCTATCCTGGCAACCTGTGCCATTGGGATGGGTCTGGCTTTCACCCATGAAACTGATGGACATGTAGGCGTTGAGATTATTGTGAGGCTGCTGCCTAAAAAGACGCAGACAATTATATCCGTGTGCACTAATTTCCTCAGTATATGTCTTTTTGCGATATTAACATGGAGAATGCTTGTATATGCAGGAACACTGCGAAGATCAGGAGAAGTCTCCATGAATCTAAGGCTGCCTGAGTTTTTGGTTGTGTATGTAATGTCTTTCTGCCTTCTAATATTCACGATAATGATTATTAAAGACATGATAATAAATATAAATAAACTGAGGTCAAAATGAATCCAATTTTGATAGGTATTATCGGCCTTTTGGTAATGATAATAATTTTTCTTTCAAAAATGCCTGTTGCATATGTGATGGCTATGATCGGATTTATCGGTTTTTCAATTATGGTCTCAATGAAAGGCGGACTCAGCATAATATCAAGGGACATATATGATGTGTTCTCGGCCTACGGTCTTACCACAATACCTTTATTTGTATTGATGGGACAGCTTGCATTCAATGCCGGTATCAGCAGAAGATTATATGATGCAACAAACAAGTATCTTGGCAGTACCAGGGGCGGCCTGGCAATGGCTACAGTATCTGCCTGCACGGCATTCGGAGCTGTATGCGGGTCAAGTCCGGCCACTGCAGCCACAATGGCTACAGTTGGACTGCCTGAGATGAAGCGTTATGGATATGATGACCAGCTTGCAACCGGTTCAGTGGCCTCAGGCGGGGGACTTGGAATGATCATGCCGCCTAGCGTTGTATTGATAATATACGGCGTTCTTACTGAACAGTCGATCGGAAAATTGTTCGTTGCCGGTATCGTTCCCGCTATTGTTGTTACAATACTTTTCATAATCACCATATATATATGGTGTTCTTATGCGCCCGATCAAGGACCCAGCGGAGAAAAATATTCATGGAAAGAGAAGATCCTTTCATTGGGAAAACTCAGTGAAACTCTTATAGTCTTCGTCCTCGTAATGGGGGGAATGTTTATAGGGATATTCACTCCCACGGAAGCGGCAGCGGTTGGATCTTTCGGAGTACTGGTTGTATCTGTGTTAAGAAGGCAGCTTACCTGGGAGGCCTTCTGGAACTCTCTTTATGAAACTCTCAGGACTTCATGCATGGTAATGATGCTAATTGCGGGTGCCACTCTGTTCGGTAAGTTTTTTGCTGTTACAAGGATCCCATTCGAAATTGCATCATTTGTTGGATCGCTGGATTTGCCGTCATACTTAATTATGGGAATAGTAATTTTAATCTATTTTTGCGGCGGGTGCTTTATGGATGCACTGGCCTTTGTCACGCTTACAATACCAATATTTTATCCCGTGGTCAGCAGCCTTGGCTACGATCCGATCTGGTTTGGGGTAATTGTTGTTATGGTTACAGAAATGGGCGTCATAACTCCTCCGGTTGGTATCAATGTTTATGTGGTATTTGGCGTGGCGAGAAATGTAATAGGGGAGGTGCCTCTTGAATCTATATTCAAAGGAATTTTCCCGTTTTTGATTGCTGTTGCAGTCGGAATAATTATACTGACAGTTTTTCCTCAACTTGTTCTATTTTTACCTAATATAATGTATTAACGCTAGAATCATACAATTATTCAGGCGTTTTTATTGTTAACAGTGGATTGAATAATTCTGTTTTGCAGTCGATATTTGTTTTTTTGGTTAAGTACGTTTCCTAAGGGAAAGTAAGGGCATTTATTTGAATGATTATAATTTAGAATTGCGGAGCAAATATGAATACAAATCAGAGATACTGGAACCCGGTTTTAGAGACATTGCCTCTTGAAAAACTTAGGGAACTCCAGGTCAAAAAATTTAAGAGGATTTTTCAGTGGGGATATGAGCACTCTAAGTTTCACAGAGCAATTTATGACAAAGCCGGCATAGTCCCTGAAGATATACGCTCATTTGAAGATATCAGAAAAGTACCGAAGGTAAACAAAGCAATGATGAGGGATATACAAAGAAAAGCCCCGTTTCCTTATGGAGACGCGTTGTGTGTTCCCCTTGAAGAAGCCACTGAATTCCATCAGACGAGCGGTACCACGGGATATCCTATCTATCAGCCCGATACCTGGCAGGATTGGGAGTGGTGGTCTGAGTCTTGGTCTTACATACTGTGGGCGCAGGGATACAGAGCCAGGGATAGGGTATTCCTGCCTTTTGGTTACAATGTCTTTGTTGCCTTCTGGGCGGCGCATTACGCTGCCGAAAAAGTTGGGTGTGAAGTTGTTCCAGGCGGCGTACTGGATACACAGGCCAGGATACTTAAGATTGATGAATTAAGGCCGACAGCAATGATGGCAACACCGACATATATACTGGGTATGGCGGACACTGCGAAGAATAAGATGGGCCTTAACCCTGAAAAAATGTCAATTAGGAAAATAACATGTGCCGGAGAACCCGGAGCACTCATTCCCGGAACTAAAAAGAGGATGGAAGAAGCATGGGGTGCAAAGGTTTTTGACCATGCCGGAGCTACTGAGATAGGGGCATGGTCATTTGAATGTGAAGATCAACCGGGCGGACTTCATGTGAACGAAGCATTTTTCCTTGTGGAGATAGAAGATATTCAAACCGGTGAGATCATCGAAGAGCCCAACAGGAGAGGAAAAATGATTATAACAGCGCTGGACAGGCAGGCTCAACCCTGTATTCGTTTTGATTCAAGTGATGTTATTGGATGGTCAGATGAAAAGTGCTCTTGCGGCCGTACATTCAGGCTGCTTAAAGGTGGTCTTATCGGCAGGGCTGACGACATTACCAAGGTAAAAGGAGTCCTGCTTTCTCCTGCCGCAATCGAAGAGGTGGTAAGGAGTATGAAGGGGTTGGGCGATGAATATGAAGTCGTGGTTGATAAAGCTGGCGTTGTTGACAGGATAACGTTGAAATATGAAATACTTCCTGATTTGGAGGGGGACAAAGAGAAAATTGAGGATGAACTTAAAGACCATTTGAGACTCAAGACCAATCTTGGTTATAAGCTTGAGGCCTTCAAGTACGGTACGCTTCCGAGGTACGAGGTAAAGGCAAAACGTTTTAAGGATTTGAGGCCCAAACACTGATCCGAGAGGTCATGATAAATACTTCGGACCTTGATTGATACTCAAAAAGTGCAATGCAAAAAGATGTCGATTAAAGATAAGGAATTAATAAGAGCACTGTTTATTGTTCAAAAAGCGAAAATTTATAAATATAGAATCAGTAAGATATAAGATCTGGGTATCAGAATGGAAACAGTGGCCGGTAAGTTCTAAATAGAGAGATTTCTAAATGTGATATTGAATCCGGCAATTTCCAAAAAGGAGAACATATGGAGGATAATAGTCCGAAAAATATTGACCTGAAAGAGCTATATGCGAAGATCAGGCAGATTAAAACCGCGGCGGAGGAATTGAAACAGGTGGGAGAAACTTTCCCGGCTGTTTTCAGGAATGCGTCCAGGATCCTTGCCAGCGCAAAGATGCTGGAAATAAATGTTTTAGATGTAATCAGTTAATAATCGAATATCCATTTATCTGTTTGATTTAGATCAGGCGCCAGGCGATCATTATTGTTAACAGAATGTATCAGATCGCTTGACGCTAAGTTCTCCCATTCTAACGGGATTTCGCCTGGCACTGAGATTGGCAGAATGAAGCAAAATCTTTCCCCGCTGCACGATAGAAGGTTAGAGACAGCATAACGGGAATGTTAATGTGAAGCCGGAGAGATATTTGTGTAATAATCCGCATAAAAGGGTATTCTGAACCGTGAATCTGATACCTAAGACCAGAGAGTTTAAAAAATGCGGAAGCCTTCGGTTCAAGGGGAAGGGAGGTGATGAGACGATCAGTCTTCAGAATATAGATTTTTCACATCTGAATGCACAGATGACTTAGAGTTGCAGCCTCTTCCTAAAGAGAAAATTGATTATCATGACCTCGCTGCACGTCTTATAACAAGAACCATATTATTTAAAGGAGCTTTGACCATGACTTTTGTAAGAAGAATTTTAGGTATTTTGATTCTTTGCCTTGGCCTCGTTTTGGTTTTTACGCCGGCCTTTGGCCAAAGTGGGCCAATTAAAATAGGTGCCATGTTCATATCTTCTGGAGGTATGGGAGGATACGGGAAACACGGTGGCCAGGCTATTCAGCTCGCAGTTGATGAGATAAATGGCAATGGTGGTGTCCTGGGCAGGAAACTGGAAGCAATTGTCGAAGATACCAAACTCAAAAAGGATATCGTTATAGCTCTCGCAAACAAATTCATAAAGGAAGACAAAGTTGATTTTCTAATGGGACCCACCTCAAGCGGTCTTGCATTTGCTCTTTCGGATATTGCAAAGGAAAATAAAAAGATCCTGGTAGTTACTCAGGCTGCTGCTGATGCACTTACAGGTCCCAAACTTCACCCTTACATTTTTAGCACTTTAAGCAGTGCAATGATGCATGCACGCTCCGGGGCCTATCTGATGGCGGCCAAGCCGTATAAAAGATACATGTGCGTTGGTCCGGATTACTCTTATGGTCATTCTTCATGGGATTTGTTTAAATCAAAATTAATGGAACTCCGTCCTGATGTAGAGATAGTGGGTGAGCTGTTTCCTAAATTCCTGTCTAAAGACTATAGCGAATATATCAAGCAGATCCAGGATGCCAAACCCGATGCAGTCTGGTCTCCTCTATGGGGCGCGGACGCTGTTAACTTCATCAGGCAGGCGTTGCCTACAGGACTTTTCGAAAAAGTGAAGTTTGCATTTCCATGTGCCGGAGCACTTGAAGTCCTGGTTCCAATGGGAAAGGATATGCCTGAAGGTATATATGTATCTTCACGCTACTTCTTTACATCGCCCGATTCCTCGATGAACAGGGATTTTGTCAAGGTTTACTATGAGCGCTTCAAGGAATATCCTGATTACATGGCTGGTGAGACTTATGCAGGAGTTTATTTCATCAAGGCTGCTCTGGAACGCGCTGGAAGCGTTGATACCGAGAAAATTATCAAGGCTGTGGAAAGAGCGCCTCTTGCATGGGAGACTCCTGAGGGCTGGAAAGTCATGAGGAAAGAGGATCATTCGGCTGTGGAAGACTGCCTCTGGGGCGAAACATCTTTCAATAAAAAATATGGATTTGCTATCCCAAAGAGCTTTGATTGCATTCAGGCAGAACAAATTTGTCGATCTTCTGAGGAGTTGAGACAGGCCACAGGCAAATAGGCCACTTACTCCTTTTTAGATAAAAGTGAGTCTCCTGTTCAGCCTTTATCAGATTATCGCGACTATAAACAAGAACAGTGATGATTCAAGAGTTTGCAGTCAGACAATGGAATGCCCATCACCAAGTAGAATGTAAATTCTCATACTCCACTCTTCTACTGCCATTCCAATTCCATTGTCTACTGCAAATAAATCCTTCTTATTATTTCCATCAATCTTTTTCAAATATATAAAAGATATCATTAGGTTTAGCCGATTTAATGTTTCACTTGACCAGTTAAAGAAATTGAAATAGGTTCAAGTAGTTTCTATGGCTTAAGATACGAATAATGCTGAAAGGTTAGGTGAAAATTTTAGATCCTCTTTTATACATGCCTTTTTATTGTCGTTATCGAATTAACTGTGTCAAAGTAACATTTAAACCATGAGGAAGATTATATGATTGGCTTAAGTGAACACGACTTCAGGACCCTTGTTGATTCAGTGCCTTTCGGCATAGCTATCATGAATTCGGATAAGAAATATGAATACTTAAACCCGAAGTTCATAGAATTATTCGGATATTCGATCAAGGATATTCCAGATGGCAGGACATGGCTGGAAAAGGCCTATCCTGATAAGGAATACAGGGCAAATGTCATTTCTGTATGGAAAAGGGATTATGCTGAAAGCCGCAATGTCCGGGAACTCAGCCCCCAGATTTTCAGGGTCAGGTGCAAAGACGGCCGTTTCAAGTCAGTGCATTTCAGGATGGTGGCCCTTGAGAACGGGAAACAGCTCTTTGTGTGTGAAGACATAACCGCTCAAAAAGAGGCAGAGGATGCATTAAAGGAGAGTGAAGCCAAATACCGTTCGCTTGTTGAAAACCTGAATGTGGGAGTTTACAGGAATCTTGTGCTGTTGAATGGTAGATTTGTTCATGTAAATTCCGCCATGGCAAATATGTTTGGTTATGAGAGTGTCTATGACTTTCTGGAAGTAAATGCATCTGATTTATACCAGAATCCTGAAGACAGCAGGGCCTTTGTAAAGGAACTTGTAAGCAGAGGATTTCTTAGAAATTACGAACTGCTGCTGCGGAAAAAGGACGGTTCCAATATATGGTGCTCATGCACGGCAATGGCTCATTTTCGCGAAAATAACAGGATTGAATGGATTGATGGCATACTCGAAGACATAACTCTCAGAAAGAAGCAGGAAGAGCAGCTTAAATATATGGCAAGCCATGATCCCCTTACAGGACTGTATAACAGGAAGTTTTTTCTTGACAGGCTTGAAGAGGAATTAAAAAAGGCAAGAGATTATGGCTATCAGATTATTGTTGGTCTGCTTGATCTGGACGGCTTCAAGCAGGTGAATGATAAGTATGGTCATGAAGCAGGCGATCAAATACTGAAAGATGTTTCTTCCAGGTTAAATCGTCTCTTACCGGATGCAAGCACTATCTCAAGATATGGAGGAAATGAATTCATTGATAAGCTTTCGCCTGAAATCAGCACTGTTTGCAGGTATGGCGGGGATGAATTTGTAATAATGCTCACCAGTAAAAATACATCCCTGGGAATTCTCTCCGAAGCGGTTTTTTCAATGGAAAAGGAGATATCAAGGCCATACGATGTCTTGAGGACGGAAATCCGATTTGATTTCAATGGGAGAGAGATAACTGATAAATTGAAAAAGTTCTTTTCTGAAAAGTTGAACAGCTTTTTTCGAAACAGCGATTATATATCCAGATATGAAAGAGACACCTTAAGAATAACATTCACCAGGGAGGAAATTCCCGAAGACAAGATCGACACTGTTTTTAACGAAATAAGTGCTATGGCTGAATGTCCTTTTGAAAAGGTGAAGGCCGGAATTGATTTTATCGGGTGCAGTATAGGGGTAAGCATCTTCCCTGATGACGCATCTGATCTTGAAACCCTGATTAAGCACGCTGACAGGGCCATGTATAATGTAAAGATAGAGCATAAGCAGGAAAAGGAGTCCGGCTTCTCAAACAATTATCTGTGGATGAATCAGAATTGAGAAGTTTTTGAAATACTCAGAGAGCAAATGGGACATCAGTAGACAATCAAATGAATATGGAGGAAACATGGGTACATCTGATCTTGATAAATACTGTGAAAGAGCAGTGCAGTATGGTGTCACTGAAGCAAAAGTGATTAATCCCGCTACCGTCGTTACTGCTCCCTGGGTGCGACTCAAGTGCCTGTATGGTTGTCCGTTCAATCAACAGCGGTATAGCTGTCCGCCCCATACACCGACACCGGCAGAAACGCAGTCTGTTCTCGATTCATACAAGCGTGCCTTGCTGTTTCGAATTGAAGCACCTTACTTAAAGGATAGAGGCGGTAAAATAAAGGTCTGCCTTGATATGTTGGTTGAACTGGAGGGGGAGGTATTCAAGGATGGCTACTATAAGGCTTTTGTTATGCTGTCCGGTCCATGTATGCTTTGTAAAGAATGCGCAAAAGTAGAGGGAATTCCGTGCCGAAACCCTGGAAAGTTCAGGCCTGCCATGGAGGCATTCGGGATTGACGTATACAAGACCGCTCGAAATAACGGCTATTATATTATGCCGTTGAGGGAAAAAACAGAAACACAAAACCTTTACTGCCTTATGCTGGTCGATTGATTTTTAGCTGATGACACTATTTGAATGCATGCAGGACTCCTGCAGGCGAGTTAATCAGCGCTTCTATCTGCCAGGGGCGGGACAGGATATCGCAGTCTCTCAATTGCAATTAATATCATGCAGGACGGCGCCGTATGAAAAGAACAGCAGCCGCTGCAAGAAGAAGTAAAAGAGCTGTAAGCCCTGTGTTCCCGAGGGCAGGTATTGCCTGCATTACCGCCGATGCACATTCGCTTGTGCAATAAAGGCCTTCGTCACAGGTCATCCCCGCAATGATATCAACCGAGGGCATGTTTGCATCGATTCTAAGAGTAAAGTGGACCTCTCCGGAATCACCGGGGTTCATATCTCCAGGTGACCACGTGATAAGTCCACCTGCGCTGATACCGCCGTTATCAGCGCTCACAAAGCTTGTTCCCGCAGGTATGTCAACAGTTATTGCCACATTGCTGATCCCCTGATTAGCGCCTGAGTGCACGCTGTACTGCACCCCAAAGGTTGCTGAGTCGCCTACCATAACAGACCCGGACGGACATTGTGTCTGAATATCCTGCCCAATGACCAGCGCAGAGGAAATACTGTCATCGGAAACCCGATCAGAGCTGTCACCCATTTGTGCGGAAACCCAGAGCTGGCTGTACTGGGAGCCGGCAGGGAATATCTGCAAGGGATCAAATTCCCATTCAATGACACCAGGGATGGAGGTTCCATATGCAGCATTTCCTGTAATATCTTCGGTGGCAGGAGATATTACACCGGGCAAAATAGAAGAATTTTCGCCAAGCATGGAGGTAGAAATCAATCCCCCGCTCTCATACTGGAAGTTTAGAAGGTAGTGTTCTGAAGGTCCAATTCCGGTCGAGTCCTGGGAGGGCGGGGTGCATAACGGGCCGTCATCAAACCCGTGCGTTCCAACTCCGGGATTTCCAGCCGTTCCTACCTGACTGTCAGAGTCACCAGCTCTTCCATCAACGTCAATACGGAAGTACCATCGGTCATCGGATCCCTGATAGTGAGCCCACAGTGCAATTCCATCATAGCCGGTGCGGGCATAGCAGGGAGCTTCGTGAGGGTGAAGCCCCGTGGAAGTTACATAAACATCCAGAGGATCAGTACTTACCTGCCAGGCAGGATCCCATTCTCCTGTGCCGGCAACACCATCCAGGGTTATGGCATTTGTCAAAGAGACCTGTATCAACAACATCGAAAAGACTAAAAGCAATACCAAAACTATCAGTTTAACACCCTTTAATACCATTTTATCCTCCTCTCTATTTCAGACCGGCAGATATCAGTCAAAAGCCTGAAAATTTTTTCAAACCACATGTAACAGGGGCCTCATTCCTGATTTGTTTGAGCACAATTTATAGCCTTGCCCTGTTACTGAAGTCAAGTCAATCAAAGATTCATACTGATTTGTTTCTACCAGCTTCCGGAAGCTCCGCCTCCACCCGAGGAGCCCCCACCACCTGAAAAACCCCCACCGCCTGAAAAACCTGAGCCGCCGGAAGACCAGGATGTGCCTGAACCGCCTGAGGTGATGGTGAAACCGCCTATGGAGGCCTTTCCCTTGGTACGCAAGTCTATTTTGGCTTTTTTATACCAGTGGGAGTTTCTTAAATTCAGTTTTATTGCCGGGAAAAGGATCATATAAGTTACAAGGCAAATAAACGCTCCTCTGGATCCCAGAATAAAGATTGGAAACATTGCCCAGAAAGGGATCAGAAAGAAGTAAAGAAACCATCCGAAACCCGGTGTGAGAATGCCAGTTACCGTAAAAAGTCCTATGATGCCGAAAACAAAAGCCCCTATAAGAATACGTTCAATGATGGAAAGGTCAGGACCTTCAATGTGAAAGGCACCCGGCTTTTTCCCTTCAACTGCTTTTATTTGTTCCTTTGGAAGTTCACCGCCCTCCAGTACATTTATAACTGCCCTCGCACCCTGTGTGATTCCTCCTTCATAGTCTCCATTCTTGAACCTAGGTGTCATGGCGGACCTGATTATCTGGCCGGCCATACCGTCTGTGAGGGTTCCCTCAAGCCCGTAACCTACTTCAATTCGCATACGCCGGTCATTTGGTACTACTACAATCAATATGCCATTGTCCTTGCCCTTCTGCCCGAGTTTCCATGCTTCGAAAACGTCGGCAGCATATTCTTCAATGCTCTCCTGGTTGATTGTTGGAACGGTTAGAACAGTGATCTGGTTGCCGTAGCTGTCCTCATGCGCCTTAAGGCTTTCTGTCAGTGACTGGATCGCGGCAGGGGATAAAATCTGTGCATTATCAGTAACCCGTCCTGTCAGGCAGGGAATATCGGCTCCTGAAACCATTGAACCTGTCAGAATCACTATCAGCAGCAAAAAGGATATTATTATCTTTTTCATATTCCCTTCTCCTCAATAATTTCATCGGGCAGTTCATTTTTACCGGTGCCCAATCCTGAGGTTCCGAGGATACCGGCCAGCTGCTTCAGACCGGCTTCGAAGGACCGGCTGACCTCTTTTTGTTTAAGCAAGGGGGCCATGGATGCAATCACGCTTTGAATGTTGCTCTCTTTAAATTTATTATCCAGTCCGCTGTCAGGAATGATAACAATCCTGCGTTCGAAAAGACTGACCATCATCAGTATTCCTGTACGTCCGCTGGTTGCAAACAGTTCTTTAGCAAGAAACAGCGATTCTGCATACTGCTGCACTTCAACCTCAGCGCGATGTGCTGATAGAAACACCCTGGCAAATACAGGAATCAGGACAGTCAGAAGGGCAAGCAGGGCACCACAGGCAAGAATTACAGTCACTGCAATAAGCACAATGAATTCCGGACTCCAATCGTAAAAGGCTGGACTCAGGGCAAAAAGTAACAGTCCTGCAATTGATGCGCCAAGAGCAAAGGCCTTCCATGGCAGTTCCGCATAAGTGTCACTGCGCCTGATGACAGCCAGTACGATCTGGGTACCTGTGGTTTTTTCCGTTTCAGCGATGAGTTCATCCAATCGGCGGCGGTCGTAATCTGATAAAGTCTGTAACATTCTGTAATATCCTCGCTAAAGGTTACAGTTTATGAGATATCTATTCCTGATATCTCCGGAGAACAGGAAAGAAAACTTTCCTGGAACAAAACCTGTATTATTGACAGAATTATGGATCATACTTGCTGCACACTATTTGCTCGGCAGTGATGGATGCTATTGTGGATAACAGGCATATCATATATCCAGTAATTCAGGGGGATAAAGGCGACGTTCTTCATGAGCATTGGCGTTCTGCACATAAAGCTGATGAAGAAGAATCAACCGCGCCGTCTCTGCCTGGCGGATATATGTAATACAATAATTCTTCATATTTATCTGCACTATAATACGTATTGGTATTGTAATGTAAAATAATTATTTTATGCCCCTTTAATCTGGAAAAGGGAATGAAATATGCGCAGAGTGTTCATACAATTAGTCCTGGTCATCCTGGCCTCAGTGAGCATAGCGTCTGCGGCGCAGCCGTGGCCTGCAGAATCCAGCACAGAGGCCGTCATACTGACGGCGTTTGTCCCGGAGCTCAACACGGTCAACTGGAGCGGAGCTGCGTGGAACCCTGAAACGCGTTCGTTATGGCTTGCCTGCAACAGCGGGTATTTCCGGGAATTGGTCGAAGACGGAACAGGGGGATTCAAAGTTGATACTGATGGCACCGGCACCGAAGCCAAATGGTCACCGGGAGGTGACCTCGAGAGCATCTGCCAGGTCGATTATACCCAGCGCATTGTATATTTGATGGACGAGGACGGGTATATTCGGGAATACGACGTATCGCAGTATGGAGTAGTAGTCCAGAACCATTCCTGGAACATCAAGGCAGAATGTCCTGAAACCGACGGGGCAGGACCTGAAGGTATCACGTTTGTCCCTGACATATGGCTGCAGCGACAGGGTTTCCGCGTGGCCGACGGGAGCCTCTGCACCAGCACCAACGGAATGGGCGGACTGATGTTCGTCGGGCATCAGTCCGGCGGCTATGTTCACGTATTCGACTTGAACCGCGTCGACAACAGCTATAATTACGTGGGTAAGTACAAAACCGGCCGGAGCGAGACAGCCGGGCTTGAGTTCGATCGCTCAACCGGCAGACTGTATGTCTGGCACAATGTAGGAAGCACCAGCAACTTTCTGGAAATAGTAAAATTAAGCTCGTATATGGATGGGGAGGAGAGACGACTGCGCCAGATTGTCGAATACGAAGGACCGCGTACCGGAAATCTGGAGGGGTTCGATCTTGTGCCCACACCTGGTACAGATAACTGGTGTTTTGTCACGGATGACAGCAACACAAACGACGAAGCAGTCATGTGGTATCGTCAGTTCCTGCCGGTTAACGGCTGCCTGCCCCATATATGGATTCTCCTGCACTGAAGTCACAAGTCTCCACCTGCAAGAACCAGTATCCATCATGCCGGTATTGAGAAGGTGTTATACCCAAAGAAATTCCTTGCATATACTAAATAATGTACGTTAAAATGTACAAAATTTAGGAGCATAGCGAGGTGTAAAATGCAACGATTAAAAATTGATCAAGATATCAAACCATTATCTGAGGTAAGGATAGGTATCGCAAACTATATCAAGCAAGTTCGTGATACAAAAAGGCCGGTTGTAATTACGCAGCATGGGAAAGGTGTTGCCGTTTTATTGGATGCCTCTGAATATGAAAATATGCAGGAGAAGCTTGAGCTTTTGACTGATGTCCAGACATCTCTCAGCCAACTCGCAAAGGGGCAAGGAATTGCGCATGAAGAGGCAAAAGATAAAATTTTGAGAAGAGTCCAAAAATGAAAATTATTTGGTCCCCGTTGGCTATTGACAGAGCTTCGGAAATCGCTGAATATATTGCACTAGACAAACCATTAGCAGCTGAGAAGTGGATTACCGCTGTATTTTCAAAAGTAGAGCAACTCGCATCTTCACCCGAACTCGGCAGGGTTGTTCCTGAAATTGGAAATGACCAATTTAGAGAGCTGATTTACGGTAATTATCGCATCATTTATTGTTTTGAAAAGAAACAGGTCTCAATTCTCACAATCCGGCATGGTAAACAGATATTGCCAATAGAAGAAATTTTGGCTTAACCTGTCACTGGTGCCGACCATAAAAAAAGACGGCACAGTTCGAGCGTTCGCCTCTGAACGGATCAATACGAGTGGGACAGTATATGAGATATCGGAGGGTAAAAGAATGAAAGAATTTAGCGTAATTATTGAAAGAGATGAGGATGGATATTTCGTTGCCTCTGTACCGACGTTACGCGGTTGCCATACCAGGCAAAATCTCTTGATACATTGATGAAAAGGATCAAGGAGGCTATTGAGCTTTGCCTGGAGGTTGAGAAACCAACATCCAATGAGTTTATTGGTGTGCAAAAAGTGGCGGTCAACGCATGACAACGTTTCCATCTATTACCGGCAGTCGGTTAATTCGCGCATTGTGTAATCTTGCGGGGCTTTACGAATGGAAGCACACAGGCTTGCGGCTTCCCCTGCGTTTGATATTGTGTTCCCAGTCGCCTTAATGTTCCCGGTTGTGGCAGTAATGACTCTTGTTGCAGGGGATATACCGCCCTTCTTTTCCCGTTTGGCAGGCTTAAAATCAAACGCAAGTTGTGGGGTTTCGGCATTAGCAACATGGATATACTGTCCTTTATTTTCACCTACTCCGTCAACGTCATCTTCAAATTCTTCTTCAGCGTGGGGGTGTGAATAGTTGGCCGGAGGCGCTGTATTTCGCCTCTCTTTCTTTTACATCATATATGTGCAGAAACAGTTCCTTGAGCTTCGCATCTGTCAGCTGGATAACGGTGTCGTTATCCTTTTCTATTTGGTGGATTCTGGCCCATATTTCTTCTTCTCCGAGGGTTCCACTTTCTCTTGAGAGCTTTGCAAGTACTACTTCAAGTTCCTAAGCATTTGCAGCCTCTTTGCCGATGCTTGCAGCCTCTCCAAGCTCGTCTGGGGTGTGCCCATCTTCAATAGCCTCCTTCTCAAGCTCTGAGTATCTATTATTCTCCTTTTCGGTTATTTGGGGTCTAACCAAGCTGTCTTATTGATATTTAACCGATGTCCTCCCAAAAGTAGCTGTCGTTAAGCGTTAAAATGCTATTTTTGATATTAAAAGCACTGGTATAAGCCAAAAAAGCAAGGCAATTTCAGATAATATCGGTGTCATATTAAACACCTGCCTCGGTCCGACCAGGATTTGTTCAGTATTTTTAATCTAAGCGTTAAATGCCGAAAGAAACTGCTATTGGTTTCTGGCAATGCGAAGGAAATTATTTAATAAATCAGGGTGTTATTATTAAAAGAGCTAATAGGAGATTTGACCCCATTCACGCGCTCTTCTTCAGTAAGGTTTTTTAATTCTTCGAGTTCTTCTTCGGTGAGATTTTCTGTAAGGCCCTGTTCTTCTCTCTCCAATATGAGATCAGCCGCAGCGTTTTCGCCATCTCCCTTAGTTTGTCTAATTTCTTCTGGCGTGAATCCATCTTCTTCTAACTCCGAACAGGTTATTTAAGACAATATTTGCCAGCCTAATTCAGATAACCTGTTTTCATCATATTGATAAACTTCCTGGTCATTAAACCAGAAACTACCGTTCCGCATAACCGGCGGCAATGGAGCGCGGCGGAATTGCCGGTCCGCGTTGATGCGGTTGTTCCGTTCTTATTGCATCTTTTTGGCAGATTTACGGGCATGAAAGGCAGCCTGTCCTATTTCTTTGCAGTGGCATCAATAGTAATTGAACCTCGAATAGTGAAGTTTTCTTCTTGCTTCAAATAATGTTCTTACAGCTTTTCGGACGCTGTTTTCAATCTCCGCGGCAAGAACGGTTTTTTCCGTAAACGTAAAGGCGTTTTTTTAAAAGATTTATTTATTCCCCCGCTTTTTTTTAAGCAACTTTTTTTCTAATTGCTCCAGTTCCCGCAGATCTGCCTCGTCGGCATCTTGCGCTTCGGCTGTTTTTCGTTTTCTATTAAACGCTGCGTACCGATCTTCGGCAATCTTTTTTGCGACTTCCGCTTTCACCTTCCCGGCATGGGTCAGCAATTCCTGTTCATTGAATTTCAGAAAGGCATCGAGTTTGTCGGACCACTGTTCCATGGTCACGGTTTTCCGCTGCCGTGCCTGTCTTTCGGCATAATCCAGGTACATGGTCACAATTTCATTCAGGTCTTTTATTTCATCCGCCTTCAGGTAATTCTTGGCAATACCTGCATCATATTTTCTGACTATGGAACCACGCCAGGAGGTCAGTCCCATATTGGGTTTATCCGGATTGCTGCGTGATTCTATAAGCTCGGCCGCGGTTTTGCCGGTAATGGCCCAGAGCATTTTGTTTTGCACCTTCTTGAAAAAAGCCTGCGCCTGTTCTGAAGTTTTATCGTAATCGATGGCAGTAGCGTAAATATCACGGATTTTCTGGTAGAACCGCTTTTCCGAGGCCCGGATATCCCGGATACGTTCCAGCCATTCATCAAAATAGTCCCACCGATCCGCCTGTTTCAGGCGGTCGTCATTCATGGCAAAACCTTTGATGATGTACTCTTTCAGGATATGGGTCGCCCAGATTCTGAATTGGGTCGCCCTTTTGGAATTGACCCGGTAGCCCACGGCAATAATGGCGTCGAGGTTGTAAAAGTCCCTTGCCCGGGTTACCTGCCGGCTGCCTTCCTGTTGAACTGTTTCCATTTTGGAAACAGTTGCCTCCTTTTGCAGTTCTCCCTCTTCAAATATATTGTTTAGATGCTTGGATATGGCAGGAACATTTACATCAAACAGTTCCGCCATTCTCGCCTGGGTCAGCCAGATGGTTTCATCCTGAAAGACCGTGTCTATCTTTATCTTGCCGTCCTCGGTCTGATAAAGGACAATTTCGGATTTTTCGGCTTGCGGCTTCAGTTTGTTTCCCCTTCCACAATTTTGATCTCCTCTTCGGTCAGGCCGTAGAGGGCATACACCATCCGGTCGATTTGTTTTTCGTATTCCCTGACCTGCGCCTGCTTGGCGGGGTTATCAAGGTAGTCGGCGTCTTTGGTGATGGCGAGGATTTGGTCGACGATGTCAATGAAGAGATTTTGCTCTGATTTTGAAATGATCAGAATAGGGATTTTCCCTATATAGTAATTATCGAAATGCATTGTACGTATTGCGCTAGCATATATAAAACGATAAGCGTACCAGCTTATAAGCTTAGAATTAAGCATTGCCAATACATACAGTATCGAAAAAGTTTTATCAGTAATAAACGTATTGTTTATTGTGTCTACACTCATAACATTACCAACAGTATCAACTGCACAGGTAATTTTGATGTGAGGTTCTGGATTCTCAATATGTGCAACAATATTTTGAGACAGTATCTTGGGTTGCAAAAGATTTTCCCCTTTCTTAGAGGAAAGAATTTCCTTCTTACGCAAGTAACCTTTCACACCAATTATTGAATACCTTTGAATCTCTTTTCCGCCTATTAATGGAATATCTCCGTTTTGTCTAAGTTTACTTTGTAGCGGCAAACCTCGTTTTGTAAAACAAATATCAGATAAAATTTTTGTATTCCTCTTGATTCTCGTTGCGATGGTTAATTCGCTTAAAGATACATCACATAACCATGCTTTAAAAAGTGTTACCATCTTCACTGGGATTAGTGCTTTTTCAGAAAAGGTATTGCCTTGGAATTTGAACGCCTGATATTTGTCGAAATTCTGAGCGTGATTGTAGACAAAAACGACTTGTTCCAGCAGTACGTTTTCAAATCCCTTTTCAACATCAACAAGAACAGAGGTATTGGGTGATAGCTTTTGAACCAGTGAGAACCACCTTTCTGAATATAGCAGTGATTTTGGTACTATAAAGGTTACGACTCCAGATTTTTGAGTGAATTTGTTCTTGGCAAAGTCTATAAAAATAGCAGCACTATTGGAATTATTAGTGTCCTTTATTTGTTTCTTAATTTCGACTAATTGACTCTTAGGGATATCAGCGCCATACGGTGGATTGGCAATTACCACATCAAATCCGCCTTTTTCATGAAATACTTCCGAGAAATATAGGTTCCACAGAAAAAAGGGCTTGAGCTTTCTGCCGGAGGTAAATCCTTTCAGTTGCTCTTCTGCTGCCACAAGATCAAATCCGGATTCTTTGTTTAGCTTTTGTTTTTCCTGGCCGATCATTTCCTCTCGTTGTGCCTGGTTGGGCAATACAGAATATTTATTTTCTATACCCTTCAGCTTTTTGAAGTATTCCGCTTTTTGGGTTTTGAGTTTGGTCTCAAACATCCTCACAAGCAGGTTCTCAACCTCGTCCTTCAATTTTGCTTTTTGCGTAACATTGGATTCATTCAGGAATTCATCCTTTTTCTGTTTAAATTTTTTTAAAGATTCAGATAGCTCATTAGAATTTGAATTATTTTTCTTTATTTCCGCTTTATGGTTCCTTATTTTGATTCTTATTTTTTCTTTATTTTTATTAAGTTCGTTTAGCTTTTTCGACAAATTTTGATCTTGTTTATTATACTTGTTGTAAAATTGTATCAGTTCCTTTTCTTTCTCTTTAATTTGTTTATCTGCTCTTTTTTCTTCAATTTCTAAAGCAGCTATCCTTTCTTTGAGAAATTGGCTTTCATCATCGTCAAAATTAATCCCCATGAATTCAGAGATCAGGCTATTGCCCTGCATGATTCGATAATCCAGGTTGGGCAGGGGCTTGATGTCTTTGATATCCTCTTCATCCACCACCAGGGAGAGCCAGAGCCGCAGCTTGGCGATTTCCACCGCGCCGGGGTCGATGTCCACACCATAGAGGGAATGCTCGATACAGCGGCGTTTGAATTCATAGTCGTTTCTCTTTTTATTATTGAGGAAAACCGAAAGCACATTTCTGGTGCGCACGATCTCGTTCATCATGCCCACGGGAAAGGCGCCGGAGCCCACGGCCGGGTCGCAGACTGTGATATCCGCCAGCCAGTTGTCTATGGCGGCGGCGTTTTGCCGGATACTGTCGGACAAAAGCGCGGTGTATTCCGTGGATTTCTGGCTGCCGTTTTTGATCTTCTCCTGTTTGATCAGCGCGGTGGCCTCATGTTCGGTGATCATCTCGCCGACCTCGATCAGGTCTTCGATGTCCTGTTTTTTGATAGCTCCTGAAAGTTCGACCTCCTCCGCCCGGGTAAACAGATAATTGATCAGGCTCTGTTTGCACATGTAGTGCACGATTTCCCGCGGGGTGTAATAGACGCCGAATTTCTTGTTGAACTTGTTTTCCTCGCCTTTTTTACCACTCTTCAGCGCCTTGGTGAATTCATCAAAATTGTCGGGCCGGATGGCGTTGAATTTTTCATAGGCCTTGCCCAGCAGTTCCGGGTCAATGGCCACTTCCTTTTCCAGCGGCTCGTCTTCGCGCACGGTAAAATTGTAGCGGTCAAACACATCCAGGATGCCGTCGCCTTCATCGCCCTCCTTGGTCTTGCGGAAATTGGAAAACAGTTCATCGGGCAGGTGGATGTCGGTATGCACCCAGTCATAATTGCCGATGGGATCGAAGAGCCCGCCGTTTAAGAAGGGTATTTTGCAGTTAAACCGGCTGTAATAATCGTCATCATGGCTGCGGTCGATGCGGAGGGCTTCATAAAACAGCGGTTCCAGAATATCGTTGAAGAAATTGTTTGTAGCACAGACATTCTTGTCTGTGGATTGAGAACCACAGGCAGGAATGCCTGTGTCACTTTCACCTTTATATCTTTTAAACAGTTGCCGCAAAAAGTGTTTTGATCCGGTGCCCCAGTCATCATCGAGGCCCACACCGAACCAGCCTTTTTTCTGCAGAAAGTAGAGAAACACGATCTGGCCCAGCAGTTTTTTGGCAAAATTGACCGTGTCCACGCCCTTGGATTCAAAGTCGGCTTTGACGTTGGGATTGTTTTTGACGACCTTGTCCAGAGCCTCTTTGGTGTGCAGGAACAGTTCCCGGTATTTCAGGAAAAACTCTTTGGTGACGGTCTCGATGTCAAATGCTTTTTCCAGTTCCGCCAGGGTGGGAGCCTCTTCATCATCGGCCAGGATGTTCACCAGCCGGCTCTGGGCGGTATGGCTTTTTTCATGTTCACCTACCAGAAACGACCAGCGCCGGGCCGGGGTAAACTCTTCCTTGACCTTCATTTTCCCGGTCTTGGTCTTTTCAAACCTGTAATCCATCTTAACCAGGGAAAAGCGCCAGTCCGCCTGATCCGGCGACACATAGGCAACCAGGGCCGCGTCCTTCATGTCGCCGCCGCGGCTGCCGTTCAGGTACCAGGCGATAAAATTGCGTTGCATCGTGCGGGCGCGTTCCAGGGAGGTCTCTTTTTGCAGGGTGATGATGAGAAGGTCGAGGCGGCTCTCACCGTCACTGAACTTGCCGATGCGCTCCAGGGTTTTGATGTACTGTCTGTAGGCGTCGGGGATGTAGCTGCCCTGATAGGTAAAAGAGCCTTCATCAATGCGGTTCAGGAGATTTTTAATAAAACCGGTGAACCGGCCTTTATCAAAAGGGTTTTCAAAAGTATCCCGGATGATTTTCTGTGCTTGTTGTTTATCCATAGTTATTTACCTGCCAGATATAATGAGAGTATGACTTCGCGCTTGCCGAATACGGCCGGGTTTTGCTCCGCGTAATGGCTCTGCAGCAGCCGCTCTGGGATATGCGTCTGGAGAACCGCTAGGACCTTAAATGGATTGACAAGTTCATCGCCCAGATCGTTCAGCGCTTTTAAGGTGTTCTTGGAGGTCTGTTTGGGCAGTCCGCCCTCTTCGATCTGGGTCAAAACCTTTTTCAAGTAGAGTTCCTGATCATCGGTAAATGTCCGGGTGTTTTTGAATGTCGCTTTTAAAATCCGCAGGATGTTGGCGGCGCTGTCCCGGCCCTTTCGTTTCTGCGGCTCCGCCATTTCCTCGGTGGTGGCGATGATAAAGGCTTCCTTATTGTTATCCAGAAGGTCATACATATGCGCCGGCAGTTTTTTCTGTTTTTCATCCTGCTTGCTCTCAAGAATTCCGGCAGCGGTCATGAAGTCCAGTTCTGCGGCCGCATGTTCAGCCTGAGCTATAAAAAACTTTTGCAACTTGCCCCGACGGAAGTAGGTGATCAGCGCGTCCGGGATGGCTTTGTCCTCTTTGGCGGTGCGGGCTTTTTTGGGAAGACGCTTGATTGTTTCAAACAGGTCTGGATCATTTTCTCTGATCTCTCGTATGGCGTGCAGGTATTTTAGTTCGCTTTCTTCTGCTTCCCCGTCTCCTTCCAGTGTCCTTTTCGAAGTCAGGCGGTCGAAAAGCTCATGGGAGCCGATGGGTTCGCCCTCGGTTAACAGTTCCGCATCCCCGCCGAGCAGCGTCAGAAAGGCGTTGATTTTGCCTTCCGCGGCTTCTCTTAATTTGATCTGGTCATTGGACTGCACCGTCGGAAAAAAATTAAAGGTATGGATTACGTCAAAAGGGGTATCCACCCGGTTGATACGGCCCACCCGCTGCATCATGCGGGTCGGGTTCCAGGGGATGTCATAATTGATCACCACATTGGCGCGGTGCAGGTTGACGCCTTCAGAAAGCACCTCAGTGGAAATCAATATGCGATGATCGTCTTTTTTATGACGTGCCCGGGCATCAAAGTTTTCGATGACTCTATCGCGGACGGATTCTCCTGAATCGCCGGTAAACAGCAGCACTTTGCCGGGATATTGCTGATCCGTATTATTAAACAGGTAATTGGCGGTTTCTTTTGATTCAGTAAAGAGGATCAGGTGGTTATTTTTAAAAATGCGGTTTTTTGACAGTTCCTCTTTGAACCTTATGAGTTTGGGGTCCCGCTGCACTTGCTGCCAGAGGCGTTTGATTTCTTTCAGGATTTCAAGATCATGCCCAAGGTCTTTTTTCAGATCGTCCCTGAAATCCTTGCTCTCGTATTTCTCCGCCTTGCCTTCATCGATCAGTCTTTGGATCGCCTCGTCATCGTCGTTTTCCAGCAGTTCAAATATCTTGTTGGTATGTTTTGCGCTGACATACACGGAACCGTTGCCCAGTTCCTTTATAAACATTTCATAGGAATATAAAAACCGGTCCACCGAATTGCGGAACGCGAAAAAGCTGCTTTCCAGCCGCTTGACCAGCAGGATTTTCATAAACCGCCCCATGTTGCGCTGGGATTGCGCTTCAAGCTGATCGATCTTGCCTTCATAATACAGCATGGGCATGTAGCGGGCGTATCGGAACTGGTTGGCGATCAGGTCAATGGTTTTAGTGAATACTTCGTCTTCCTTGTCATTCAGTTCATAAAAAAGCGGGGCGGGTTTTTCGACCCGTGGAAATTTCAGCCCCTGCTCTTCAATGTCTTTTCTGAAGTATTTTTCGATTTCAGTCCGGGTGCGGCGCACCATCAGATATTTCAAAACCTTGTCCCGGATTTCCCGGGCGTTCTCTTTGACGGTGCTGATGTATTCGGCGTAATCCTTTTTCCGGTCCAGCTTCCCCAGTTTCTTGTCGAGCTTGCCGAAAAAAGACTCCAGGTCGGGTAGGTTCGGGATGGTGCTTTTTTTTGCTTTCTGAAACAGCTTCAGCAGGCTGAGGATGTCCTGCGGTGTATTATTATAGGGCGTCGCCGTTACCAGGATTATTCTTTTGCCCCGGCATATTTCCGCCAGCTTTTCATAGGTGATGGTGGTTTCCGTCCGGAAACGATGTGCCTCATCTATGATGATATTGGTGTATTTTTCCATTCCCCTGTTTAACAGGTCGTCCAGTTTCCCGAGTGACTCAAAATCAGCGGGAACCCTGAAATCCGAAAACACATTGGGCCAGGACCCCGGATTTGATTTTTCCAGAAGAACGGGCGGCGCGATGACTAATGTTCTGCCGTCCAGTTGCCCGGCAAGCATGGCGGATATATAGGTTTTGCCAAGACCGACGACATCTGAGACAAACACACCGCCGTATTCCAATAGAATTTTCTTGGCATTCAAAACCGCCTGTTCCTGGTATTCCAGTTTTTTAAACTCCTGGGGCAGATATTTGGCGAAGACCTCGTCTGTCTGGCTAAGTTCATCTTTAAAGTATTCATATAGAAATTTCAGGTAGAGCTGATAAGGCAATATATTCTGGGTCAGCCAAGTCTTGTCCTGAATCGTCTGCACATATTTTTCACTGACATCAACAGCGTTTGCCCATAATTCGTTGAATTTTTTCAAGGCAAAGTTGTAATCTTCGGGCCTCTGTAATTCCACATTGAATTCAAGATTATCCACCAGGCCGGACTGGGTGAAATTGCTGGAACCGGTGATAACACGGCCGGTATCGCGGTCGCCTTCCTGAAAAGTCATGATATACAATTTGGCGTGTATCTTCTGTGAAGGGTAAGCCCTGATTTCCAGTTTTCCCTTGTTTATCCAGTCAATAAAGGTATGAACGCCGTCTTCAACGTTTCTGTTGTCTTCGGAATCGGCCATTTCGTTTTCGATAAGATTCTCAATCTTCTGTTTGGTTTCGGCATGAGAAAAATCAAGTGTCTGCCGGGATTGTTTATTGGCCTGCTCGATCATGTCAAACGTCTGTCTGTTTGTGCCGATGCCGATCAGGATTCGTATTTTGTCCGTATTCTTAAGAGCCGGATAAACAGCATAAAAACCGCTGGAGTAAAAATATCCAACGAGACAATCAAATAAAGAGGTGTCCTTGATCAAAGTTCTGAACCGTTCTTTGAGACTTTGATTCTCTTCGTTTGTGATAAATGATAGATCAGTGTTCATTTCATGCCTTTGTCTTATGATTTTCCAGTATAACGCGGATGATAAGCCACACTGTTTTTATTGCGTCGGCTGAATTAGCACGTTGGACTTATCCTCACCCGACTACGGTCCGGTTCTCTCTGTGAACCGCCCTTTGCGGACCCGTAGTGTGGGGAGGGGGAGTTGAAATTTCTCCTTGCCCGATTGGTGATTCTATTTCTTGGGTGATCTTTTTTTATCATTGAACTCAGGCAGCTTTCCAAATTTCTCTGCAAAGACTGCAAAACATTCGTACTCAAACTTGGCAACATCACCCATGATACGAAAGTCCTCTGGAGCATTTGATAGAACGTTGCACTTGTAAGAACAAACTGAAACATAAAGCTTTGGAACTAAGGTGTTGTAATCTGGGTGCTTGAATCTGACACGGTGAGCACCACCGTGCCCATCTTTGCCGATGATGGTGTTTTCAAACTGTTGCAGACGTGACTTTAGTCCACCTTTAGAATTTGTCATTCCGATATAGAATATTTCGGAACGCCATGAAAACAACTCTCCCGAAATATCGTTGTGTGATAAGGCTATGGCATAGACACCCTGATATTGCAAATCAGGTAAAGATTTCCTATCATGCTATCTAACCCAGTGTGAGAATTCTTTCATATCTTCTTATCACCAACAATTAATATCCGAACTTCTATTAAATCCAAATATTATTAATGCTCTTAATATAAAGAAGAAAAGATAGGTTTCAGTGCTATCACTATTTTAAACTTAGAAAGAATAAGTCATTTATTTCATATTGGTCAAGAATTTTATCTGATATTTTCTTATTTAAAGGCAAATTAGCAGAATTGATAAATAGTCAACACTATGAGAACGATATCGGTTACCGGTAGGGTAGAATCCTTAGATATTCGCCAACCGACGCATATATATAGACAGAGGTAGATAGGTATATATACCTGACCTCACAATAGGGGGGTACTTGGTGGGGTGGGGTCTCCATTCCTCCCGAAATTCCCTTGCCTCAATGGTATGCCAAACTATGCGACAAAAGACGGAAATGCAAAGGGTCAACAGTCAGTAAGCCCGCGCCCCTTGCGGTTTATTTGCAGCGTCTTGTTGGCCATAACTTAAATTTCATTTTTTTGTCGTTGTCTGCTTCTTTTTAGGTGGTGGATTGACTAATGCGGCGTTAACTGTATGAACATTTTCTTTTCCTTCAGCTGTTTTTGACAATCCAATGCGTGACACACCCATCATGGCTCCAGGACACATTGATTCAGGGGAAGGACCTACAGTGCCAACTGCTATTTGAAATTGGACGGTTAGGTTGTAAAGGCCTTCGTGAAGCCCTTGGTTCTTAACAAGTATTTCTGTCAATTCGATAAGTGAAAACTCAGCAATAAGATTCGGATTTTCATTAATTGAACGCATTGAATGTCTCCCATTTATGCGGTTGTTCCGTAGGTGCAAACATGGTTGCCGATGTTTGTTTTTCGGTTAAGATAATATTATAATTATGAGTATACTCAAATTTTACAACTTCGTTCTGTTCTATTGCTGCTTGAATTGATTGAGTAACGAATTCATTCAATGTAATACCACGATGAAATGCAGTCTCAGCAGCTTTTTTGTGAAGTTCCTGCCCAACTCTTACGTTAAAAGTGCCACTGAACGGTTTGTTAGCAGCTTTTCCTGACTCCTTACAATATGCAAGATAGTGGTCAACGGCTTGTTTAAAAGAGATTTTAATATCATCGACAGTGTTACCTTCGTAGGTAATAATGTCATCAATAAAAAGGATTTTGCCATGCAAACAACTATCTTCGATGCTTGCTTCAATTGTACCATTATAGCCCTTGTAGGAAAGTTTATTCACGGAATTACCCCTATATGTTTAAGTGCATTTTTAGCATCGCGAATCTGATAAGCTTTTAATATTCCTGATGGATGAGATTTTGATATGCTGAAACGAAAACCGCTCGTGTGTTCAAACATATAATGAGAACCACCACCACTGCATGAGCTTTTAAAACCAAAGTTTTCCATTAGCGTAACAAAATTGTGCCAGGAAAAATCCTTCGGCTGAGGACTGGCACAAAGTTTTGCCAAAAGCTTTTCTTTTTTAGACATTAAATTCTACCATAAAGACAGTAAAGTTTGCAACTAATATATAGTTGCATGATTGTCAACATTTTTTTAACAAGGTGGCGCGCATAATCGAAAGATAATTTTAAGAATCGGTAAATCAACAGTTTGATATCTAAAAGGTCTTAGATTAAACAGGTCATGAAAAGAATTGCATAAGAGTTAATCTAAGACCCGATGTCCATATTGATTCTTTTAAGGATGGAAATTTAGAAGACCATACCAGAAAATCAGAGATTGATAAAGTGGAAATAAACTCGGATTTTGAACCACTATTAAGTTTTTCATGCCCGCCAACATGGTTTCCGGGAGTGGTCAGAAATATTGGCCAAATGGGCTTGCCTGGCTAAAAGTATCCTTTATTTGAAAAAAGAAAAATTTTTTGAAATCATATACTATTATATACATATGGGTATTTGGTTGCATCAGGATAATCAGCTATTCCTGTTTCTGTGATTTAATTAAAAGAGGATAAGAAAAGGCCCGATTCCTTATTTCTGATACCAAAAAATTAAAAAAGGGTAGCTACAGGGTAGCATGGAAATAAAAAAGGGTTTCAGCAAAACGCCAAAACCCTTGATATGCTTGGTAGCGGGGGATGGATTCGAACCATCGACCTTCGGGTTATGAGCCCGACGAGCTACCTGACTGCTCCACCCCGCGAAATTTTGTTAGGCTACTAAGTTGTCAATGTATTGTCAAATATAAAATATAAATTTCCCGCTGTTTTTGATAAATCGATATATAGATTCTGTTAACCATATGCTATTCCAAAGGAAGTCTTATGACAAAAGTCGTGCCATGGCCCGGTGTACTTAGAGCCTGTATTTCTCCATTATGTACCTGTACAATCTTATATGAAATGGCCAGGCCAAGTCCTGATCCGCCTTTTCTTGTCGTGTAGAAGGGCTCAAATATACGAAGCAGGTCTATTTCATTAATTCCGATGCCTTCATCAGTTATACGGACTTCCATTGAATCATCAGTCCTTAAGGTGCTGATTTTGATTTTCCCGCCGTCCTCCATTGCCTCAATTCCATTTGCAATGATGTTCATATATACCTGTTTCAGCTTATCAGGATCGCAATTAATTTCTCCAAGCACTGGAGACAGATCAAGTTCAAAATAGTATTTTTTTGAAGGATAGATTTCTCCCATTATTTTGATGACATCATTGAGTACAGCATTGATATCTGCAGGCCTTTTAACAAGCTTGTATTCTTTGGTAAAATCTCCAAGGTTTGCAACAAGTCTCTCCAGACGGCTGATTTCATCAAAGATCAAATCCAGCTTCTGTATTGTCTTTTCATCAGACATGGTTTTTCTTATTTGCTGAGAAAAGCCTCCAATGATCATTAGAGGATTTTTTATTTCATGAGCCACATGGGCTACTGTCTGCCCCACTGCAGCAAGCCGTTCACTCTGCAAGAGCTTTTTTTCCAGCCTTTTCTGGGAGGTTACATCCCTGATTATAGCTGTAAATGTGATTGCTCCGTCAATTTCATTATATGATAATCCCAGTTCAATGGGAAATTCTTCTCCCCCTTTTCTAAGTGCGGTAAGAGACAGGGTCTTACCCATAACCTTTGGAGTTTTTGTCTTCAAAAACCTCTTTACATACTTCGAGTGGTCCTGATATCTGGGTGGAATTAACAGATTAAGATCTTTTCCAATTACTTCCTCCCTGGCGTATTCAAATATCCGTTCGGCGGCATTGTTGAAGAGAATAATTTTGTGATGCTCATCAATGCTTATAATTGCATCGGTTGCCGTATCGAGTATAGTGCTGAATTTTTTTTCAGAAGCCTTAAGCTTCCTGATTAAATTCCTGTCTCCGGTGATATCCAGGGAAATTTCAGCAAAGCACTCCGGCTCACCCTTTTTCTGATGCAAAGGGTATAATATTCTGACAACCTCTTTAGATTGCACTTTATTTCCCTTAAGGAATTGAATGACTTCCATTTTTTCCCCTGTTTTTCTTACTTTTTCAAGGGGGCATGAATTTATTCCGAATATGCATGGATTTTCCGAATGGTAGGTTATCTGGTGGCATTTTCTTCCAATCGCATCTTCCTTTTTAAGCCCATAGTGCTCCAGGAAAGTCCTGTTGACATTTATAATAAAAAATTCTGAATCAATAACCATAATCTCTTCATTGATCCCGTTAAAAAGGGTTTCGAAAAAGAGATTACTTTGTTCCAGCTTTTCTATTTCATTCTTTCTGACGTTCAGGATATCTTTTAATTCACTTATTTCTTTTCTTAAGCGTTCTTCAACGGACTTTTCCATAATCATACCCCTGCATCTGGACAGTAAAATACATATTCATTTGAAATAACATCAAACATCTCATCTGTTCCATTTCTTATGACATGGTAAAGCTCTTTCATCGACCCGGCATTGTTCAATGAGATTTTGTATTCTGATTCATTGAAATATCTGGAATCAATAGGAAGCAGAACTTGATCAATATGCCCATGCCAGTTGACAGCAAACCTTTCTTTAATTATACAGATTTTTTTGTACATATCTCTAAGGAGATCTGTCCTTAAAATCGGATTTATCCGGTTTATCATGCAGTCGATAAGCCCTATTAGATAATATATTTCCTTCATTTTCTCCCTGCTTTTTCGATGAGCATACATCGCTCCGATAGAATATCCTACACTGCCTTTTAGTGAAAAATGGGAAGAAAGATATGAATCCGGGGAACCTGGCCCATTTTCCAGGCGGGCCATTTCAAATTTCATAGATTGAGCTTTCGACATCTGGATGAAATACATCGATCCCCAGTCAGATTTCCTGAATTCCCACGGGCCTGATGTAATCAGGTTGTCAGCAGGTCTCTTCATCCTTTCCTCAAGATCTATGACTTTGCCCATCTATATATCTCTATACAGAGTATTATAATATGAAATTCTGTGCAATTTATTAAGAACCATATCGATCTTCTGCTTTTTTGTCTGAACTTTGTATTTTATATACTTCTGATATTTCCATATCATGGTCGAGGATGAAATTTTTCATGAAGATCTTTTAATCTTTTTTTTGTTACATGTGTATATATTTGAGTTGTGGATATATCGGCATGCCCCAGCATAACCTGAACCGACCTTAAGTCAGCACCTGCCTCCAGAAGATGGCTGGCAAAGGAATGTCTCATGCAGTGCGGAGTTATCTTTTTTTTAATTCCAGCATCTTTGCCGTATTTTTTAATTATTTTCCAGAACCCCTGTCTTGTTATTGCTCCTCTTCTATAATTCAAAAACAGATAGGGCGTGTTTTTTCTTTTTGCAATTGCAGGTCGGCCTTGTTCCAGGTATTTATTAAGAGCTTCTTTGGCCTTTTCTCCAATGGGGACGATTCTTTCTTTGGAACCTTTTCCAACCGTCCTGATATAACCTGTCTCAAGGTTTATATTTGATATTTTCAGGTTTACGAGCTCTGAAACCCTCAACCCTGTGGCATAAAGAATTTCCAGCATGGCACGGTCCCTAAGGCCTCTGGAGGTTGATGGATCAGGTGCGGACAATAGACTATCCACTTCCGAGAGGCTAAGTACTCCGGGTAACCTCATGGAAATTTTAGGGGTTTCCAGTATCCTTGCAGGGCTGGTTTTAATCCTGCCTTCTGAGACAAGGAATCGAAAGAACATCTTGATCGCAGAAGTGTTTCTATGCACACTCCTTGCGGAAATCTCATGTCCAAGCATGATAAGGTAATCTGAGATATCTCCCTGTTGCACTTCAAGGGGCGTCAGGCTTTTGCTTTCAAGAAAATCGAAAAATTTGCTTAAATCTCTGCTGTAAGCCTGGACAGTGTTGTCGGCAAGGCCCCGTTCAACTCTGAGATAATATATAAATTGATCTGCCAGATTGTCCATTTTTAATCCGCCAGCCAGCCAACCAGCCTAAGGCTGGTAAAAGGCTGGTAAAAGGCAGACAAGCCCGCCATAAACACGGCGGACAAGTATCCCCGAAGCTTGCTTCGCCTTGTCATCCCGGACTTGATAAGCCTGCCCCGGACCTCGTTTCGGGGGGATCCAGTCAAGCATATTTCTGGATTCCGGCCCCGAACAGGAGTCCGGGACAGGCCGGAGTTTATCCCGCACTTGATTCGGGGCCGGAATGACAGTTGATACCCCGTAGCTTGCTGCAGGGTAGTTCATTGCAGACATGTATCTGTTATCAGGAAAAATCATAAAAATGATTGTTTCTGGTAAGTACCCTTGGCCCGTCTTCTTCGATAACCACCATTTCCTCCAGTCTTACGCCTCCTTTTTCAGGGATATAGATGCCGGGCTCTACCGTAACTACCATTCCTTTTTTTAGTGTAACCGGTTTCAGTGGACCAAGCCTTGGACCCTCGTGTGTTGCAAGCCCGACTCCATGCCCGAGTGAATGGATGAAATAGTCACCAAATCCGGCATCAGTGATAAAATCTCTCGCTATCTTATCCGGCGCATTGCTTTCCACACCGGGCCTTATAGCTTTTAAGGCTTCAAGCTGAGCCTGACGTACCGTATGGTAAATTATCCTGAATTCCGATTCCGGATCACCCAGAAAAACCGTCCGTGTCATGTCCGAGCAATAGCCGTTAAGCCTTGCACCCACGTCTATAATAATGGGCTCTCCGGCCTTTAATTTTCTGTCTGATGGTACGGCATGCGGCAGTGCACTGTTAGGTCCGGATGCAACAATGGGTGGGAATGCCATACCGTCTGCGCCTCTGTCTCGAGCCGTACTCTCAATCCGCCATGCTACCTCCCTTTCCGTAGCACCAGCTTTCAGCTCCGGTATGACCTCATCAATGACTTCGGACATAAGATCAGCCGTTTTCTCCATGGCCTTTATTTCAACTTCATCCTTCACCTCTCTCATACTTTCAACCACCCCATTAATAGCCTCAAAAATAACAGGAGATGGGAGACACTCCAATTTTTCAGTCAATTTTCTGTAAAGGCTGAAGGTCACGTATTCTTCTTCAAATCCTAATACATGAGTCCCTGTTTTTACTATCAAGTTTGTGAAGCCATCCGCAAAGTCCCCATTAAGGACATGAACTTCAAAGTCAACAGCATCTGTTTTTGCCTCAAGGCCATATCTTGGATCTGTAACCATTAAACAGCGGGTTCCGTCTATAAGCAGAGAGCCGGATGATTCGTTGATTTGAGTATCCTCAGCCTTGAACCCTGAAAGGTAGCGCCTGTTTTCAGGCTGAATAATCCATGCTGCATAAGAATGCATACCGGATCGATCGGCTAATTTCCGCCTCAGGTCTGCAACACGTTTTTGATATACTGTTTTTTCATCTTTTTTTGGATGTTGAGTCATGACTTCACTTTTCTCCGGTGAGATCGTTGACCAATTCGGCAGATGAAATGACTCTCAGTAGAGGATAGAGTGCATTACGACGATAGTTATCCAGAGTCTGCTCATGGGTTTTTTCATATGTTGCAGCTGTGCAATCCTCTAATATTACCGCCTTGAAATCATGACAGATGGCATCCATAACCGTCGTCAGAATACAGAAGTTGGTTGCTATTCCGGCAACAGCACAGAGTGTTATGCCCTTTTCTCTCAGCCGCCTGTCAAGATCAGTCTTGAAAAATGCGGAAAACCTGGGTTTTGGCAGCCAGAGATCTTCCGGCTTACGGTCCAGTTCGTCAATGACCTCGGCCCCTTCGGTTCCGGCAAGTGAATGAGGCTTCATTCGTCCCTTGAATATGAAGTCATCCTTATGAAAGGAATCAGTGGAAAAAATAATCGGCCACCCTTGCATTCTAAATATGCCTGTCAAATTATTAATAGGCGCAATAATTTTTTTCGCAAGTGGAGTAATTGGTATATTATGGCTTTCAATGAAGTTATCTTTGACCATATCGATAATAAGAAGTACGGGTCTTTCTTTACTGCTATTTTTCATTTTTCATCCTTTTGACTTTATCAATTATTAATTTCGCCGCTTCATCAATTTCTTCCTTTGTATTGTCTCTACCTAAAGAAAATCTGAGAGCACCCATACCGATTTCAGGGGGAACAGCCATAGCTGAAAGCACATGAGAGAGGCGGACAGTCCTGTCATGACAGGCAGCTCCCGTGGAGGCCATAATGGAATCAAGCCCTTCAAGAATTCTTCCTCCTTCAAGACGAGGGACACTGACATTCAGGGTGTTAGGAAGTCGTTCATCCGGGTGGCCGTTTAAAACCAGATCTTTTATGCCATCAAACAGGAGTACCTGAAAATAATCCCTTAAATTTTTAATACTTTCAAGGTCATATTCAAGCCTTTCTCTTGCAACATGGGATGCCGCGCCAAGACCAGCCGCCAGCATGGTGTTTTCTGTTCCTGCCCGTCTTCCCCCTTCCTGCACCGCCCCATGTATTAGAGGAGTAATATCATGACCGCCCCGGATAAAAAGTGCTCCTATCCCTTTAGGGGCATAAACTTTATGACCTGCAATACTCATGAAATCCACTCCAAGATCATCTACGTTTACAGCTATCTTACCAACTGCCTGAGCCGCATCAGTGTGCAGTCTGACGCCGTATTCATGCGATATTTTTGAAATATCCTTTATTGGCTGAATTGTTCCGGTCTCATTATTTGCAAGCATAACGGTTATTAATTTTGTTTCAGGCAAAATAGCTTTTCTGACATCATCCGGATCCACCCTGCTAAAACCATCCACATGGAGAAACGAAACTTTTACTCCCAATTCCATAAGGTATAATGCAGGATTAAGTATTGCCGGGTGTTCAACACGGGATGTGATAATATGGTTTTTCTGAAGATTTTTAAAATCTATAATTCCTTTCAAAACCATATTATTTGATTCACTTCCGCCTGATGTAAATACTATTTCGTTATACTGCGCCCCAATCAAAAGAGATACCTCTTTGCGGGCTTGGTCTATCCCCTGCTTAGCCTTTATCCCAAGAAGGTACCGGCTGGAAGGATTTCCGAAGTTTTCCTCCAGATATGGCATCATTGCCTTTACGGCTTCAGAATCTAATCTGGTCGTTGCATTGTGATCAAGATATATATGATTTTTATGTTTTTCATTCATTTAAATGCCTCTGACCTTAAGAATGAATGTGATTCAGAGATTAAAATGGTAACCTTGTTTAGTGTACACGTATTTTATTATGATTTTCATTTCTGGACTTAATATCCGGAAAAGAATAAAATAATAGATAGTTTTTATAGGCTTGCAAAAAGTCCATTATTTCCGCACAGAAGAGAAGTTATGTCAATTATCAATTATAAGTCAGCACGACGTGTTCTCTAATGGTATGTACAGCATTCCGACTGTAATTTCAAGGATGAGAAAACACCCGGTTTAAAGGATTAGTAATACATATTTTGTCAATTGACAACAAATTACATTAATGGTAGGAACATCAGTAAATTTTCAGGCTTCAACATTACACTATGCCAGATATTAACTTCCAGAATCTGCTTGAACTGACCAAATCTATTTACAACATCTTTTGGAGATAAATTATGAAAGAAAAAAATGATAAGAAATTTATCCTCTGGTTTAAGGAAATTGGGATAGAAGACGTTCCTCTTGTAGGAGGAAAAAATGCCTCTCTCGGCGAAATGTATCGCAAACTCGCAACCAAGGGTATAAACGTCCCGAACGGTTTTGCAATTACCGCTTATGCCTATCGTCACTTCCTTGAGTCCTCTAAGATTGAAAACCAGATACAGGAGGTCTTGAATGACCTGGACACAAATAATATAAGCAACCTGGTAACAAAGGGCAGACAGATAAGAGACATAATAAGACATACTGAAATTCCTGCGGATTTGAATGAGGCAATCTGCTTGGCCTATGATGAGCTTGCTGCAGAGTCCGGCCAGCAGGACCTTGATAATCTTGACGTCGCAATCCGTTCATCTGCAACCGCTGAAGACCTTCCCGATGCCTCGTTTGCCGGCCAGCAGGATACCTATCTTAATATCCGTGGCAAATTGAATGTTATTGACGCATGCAGGAATTGTTTTGCCAGCCTTTTTACCAATCGTGCAATTTCCTATCGTCATGACAAGGGTTTCGGCCAGTTTGATGTTTCTCTCTCAATAGCCGTACAGAAAATGGTCAGAAGCGACTCGGCATGTTCAGGTGTTATCTTTTCCATCGACACTGAGACAGGATTCAGGGATGCGGTTTTTATCACAGGGGCCTACGGACTGGGGGAAAATGTAGTCCAGGGCGTTGTAAATCCTGATGAATTCTATGTTTTTAAACCAACTTTAAAAATGGGCAAAAAGGCTATCATCGGAAGAAAAGTGGGAGACAGGGACATAAAAATGGTCTATTCGCTAAAAGACGGGGTAACTGTAAAGAATGTGACCACCACTTTAGATGAAAGGCACAGATATGTTCTTGATGATGATGAAATCCTTAAACTCGCTGAATGGACATGCATTATTGAAGAACATTACAGTAAAGAAGCGGGTTACTTGAAGCCAATGGATATTGAATGGGCAAAGGATGGAGACGGGGTTAATGTCGGCAGTGGCGAGCTTTTTATTGTTCAGGCGCGTCCTGAAACAATTCACTCACAGAAAAAATCAACAACCTATGAAAACTATTCACTGCTTGAAGAAGGAGATATCCTTGCCACCGGAACCGCAGTGGGAACCAAAATCGGCCAGGGCGTTGTAAATGTTATCCAGTCCACACGCCAGATGGACATGTTCAAGAAAGGCGAAGTTCTGGTCACCAGCATGACTGATCCTGACTGGGAACCCATAATGAAAATAGCATCGGCAATTGTTACGAACAAGGGCGGACGGACATGCCATGCCGCTATTGTTTCACGGGAACTCGGAATCCCCTGCGTTATCGGAACGGGAAACGGCGATGAAATACTCAAGCCCGGCCAGGAGGTTACGGTTTCCTGCTGCGAAGGAGAGACAGGATATGTTTATAACGGTTTGCTGAAATATGAAGTGGAGCAGATTGACCTTGAAGATATTCCCAGGACAAAAACCAAGATTATGATGAATGTCGGGATACCTGAACAGGCATTTGCTCAGGGTATGATACCTAATGACGGAGTAGGTCTGGCCAGAGAGGAGTTCATTATCAATTCACATATAGGAATACACCCGCTTGCCCTGCTGGACTATGATATTTTAAAAGAAAAGGCCAGAACTGACCAGAAGGTTGCAGGGGCTGTTTACAGGATAGATGAGATAACATCAGTTTACAGTGATAAAAAACGCTTTTTTATTGACAAGCTTTCAGAAGGCATCAGCCGGATTGCGGCTGGATTTTATCCCAATGATGTTATCGTTCGCCTGTCCGATTTCAAGACCAATGAATATGAAAATCTTCTGGGCGGATACCTGTATGAGCCCGCTGAGAGCAACCCTATGATCGGCTGGAGAGGGGCCTCGCGTTATTATGATGACAACTACATACGAGCTTTTGAGCTTGAATGTATTGCGCTGCATAAGGCCCGTAAGGAAGTGGGCATGACAAACATAAAAGTTATGATCCCGTTCTGCAGGACTCCCGAAGAAGGGAAAAAAGTAGTTGAGCTTATGAAAAAATTTGGTCTTGTGCAGGGTGAAGACGGACTTGAAATCTATGTAATGTGTGAAATCCCCAGCAATGTTATCTGCGCTGATCAATTTGCAGAGGTATTTGATGGATTCTCTATCGGATCAAATGACCTTACCCAGCTTACTCTCGGCCTTGACAGGGATTCTTTTCTCGTTTCCCACCTCTACAATGAACGCAACGATGCTGTAAAGAGAATGATATCTCAGGTCATCGAAGTGGCTAAAAAGAAAGGTAAAAAGATTGGTATTTGTGGTCAGGCTCCGAGCGATTTTCCGGATTTTGCCGAATTTTTAGTTGAATGCGGTATTGATTCAATAAGTCTGATACCGGATACGGTCATAAAGACCAGGCTGGCAATTGCCGAAAAGGAAAAAGAATTAGGCATTATTCCGGAGAGCAATTAGATTATGAATTCCATAAGAATTTTAGGGACAGGGTCATATGTGCCTCCTAAGGTGCTGACTAATTTCGACTTGCAGAAAATGGGCCTGGACACCACTGATGAATGGATAGTTCAGCGAACAGGTGTGAGCGAAAGAAGGATTGCTGATCCGGATGTCTGTACTTCCGACCTTGCATATGAAGCCTCGCTCAGGGCTCTGGATATGGCAGGCATGACAGCCAGAGACCTTGATCTCATAATCATAGCTACCATAACCCCTGATACGTGCTGCCCTTCGGCCGCAAACTGGCTTCAGGCGAAACTGGATGCGCCGCAGGCTGTGACTTTCGATGTCACAGCTGCATGCTCCGGTTTTATTTTTGGCCTGAATGTGGCCGAACAGTATCTTAAAAACGGGGTATACAAGAATGTCCTCGTGGCGGGTTCCGAGATCATGACAAGAACCCTCAACTGGAAGGACAGAACCACATGTATCCTTTGGGGCGATGGTGCGGGCGCGGCAATACTGACCACAGGAAGCGAAGGCCATGAGATATTGTCTACCCACATCCATACGGATGGAGCAAATGGACTTGATCTTTTAATGCCGGGCGGAGGATCAAAGACCACGCCTATCAGCCATGAAAGCGTGGATAAAGGGCTTCATACCCTCAATATGATTGAAGCAAATGCCAGTTTCAGGGTAGCGGTACGGCATTTCATAGAATCAATAAAAGAGGCTGCTGAATACAACAACATTGGCGTTGAAGACATCAACTGGTTCATACCCCATCAGGCCAATCTTCGCATGTTCAAATCTGTTGCAAAAACCATGAGATTCCCTTTCGATAGGTTTTATTTTACCCTTCAAAAATACGGCAATATTTCCTCAGCTTCCTGTGCAATCGCCCTTGATGAGGCGGTCAGGGATGGCACTATCAATAAAGATGATATTATCTGCCTGCCAGTCTTTGGAGGTGGGTTGACCTGGGGCAGTGCACTTATTAAGTGGTAAAAATCAGACAAACATTCGGGGTCATAACTTAGCTTTTTTTCTGTAATAAGCAGGTTATGACCCCTGGTTGTTTTTACCCGAATTGTGCGGCAGGCTTTTATTTTGGCATAAAATACCTTTTAAGCCTGTTAACAAGTGATTTCGGAAAGTTAATGCTGGTAAGACTGCAGGATTCGGGATCGATGTAAAATGGAGAAATTAAATTATGATTAAATCAATGAACATAGCGTGGTGGGTTCAACGGTGGAGTGAGTTGCATCCAAATAAAAGCGCTATTATTTATGAAGAGGAAGAGGTCAGCTACCTGCAATTGCATAAGAGGGCAAACAGAACGGGTTGCTGGCTGCAGTCTCTAGGTATTGAAAAAGGGGACAGGGTCGCTGTTATGCTTAAAAACTGTCCTGAGTTTATTGAGCTTTATCTTGCTTGTTCGAGATTAGGGGCTATTTTTGTTCCAATTAACTTCCGCCTTGCAGGCCCGGAACTTGAATATTCATTGAAAAATGCACGCCCAAGGCTTTTAGTATTCGGGTATGAATATTCAGATAATATCAGAGAAGTTAAACTTCACAAGGGTTTCCCTTTAATGCTGCTTTCCTGTGTGGGTTTGAATTCAAGTCATTCAGAATTTATTGATTATGTAAAGGAGGTAAAGTCCTTTGAAGGACAAAAACCTTTTCTGACTAAATCCCTGGGACCTGCGGACCCGGAAGAACCCCATGTGATTATGTATACCTCCGGTACAACCGGACAACCTAAGGGGGCTGTTCTGTCTCATAGAAAGACATTTTTCAATTGCCTGAATGCAGAAATATTTTTCAAGTTAAACTTTGATGATATAATGCTCATTATTCTTCCCCTGTTTCACTCCGGAGGGCTGTTCATACAGGCCTCACCTACAATATACAAGGGTGCGACAATGATTATTCATACTAAATTTGATCCGGTAAAGACCTACCTTGATATTGAGCATTTCAGAGTGACAAAATTGCTGGGTGTTCCAACTTTATACAGGCCGCTTCTTAATGTTGAACCTCAACAAAAGCGGGATATTTCTTCCCTGAAAGTCTGTGCGATCGGCGGAGAAAAGGTGACGCACGAATTATTGACCCAGTGTAAAGAATTAGGCTTTCCGGTTCGGCAGATTATGGGGCAGACCGAAACATCAATACTTTTATGGGCATCGGAAGAAGACTCTCTTCGAAAGCCAGGGACCGTGGGAAAGCCGGTTTTTCATGCCGAAGTCGGGCTTGTTGACCGGGATGGAAAACAGGTAGGCCCGGGGCAGGAGGGCGAGATTGTGGTCAGGGGATCTATTATGATGAAGGAGTACTGGCAGGACCCTGTTAAAACTGAAGATACAATAAAGAGCGGCTGGCTTCATACCGGCGATGTTGCAATTATGGATGAGGAGGGCTATTTCTACCTGGTTGACAGGGCAAAAGATATGTATATCTCCGGTGGAGAGAATGTATATCCTGCAGAGATTGAAAAAATTCTGAAAGAACATCCTGAGATTGAGGACGCAGCTGTTGCAGGCATTCCGGACGAGATCTGGGGTGAGGTTGGACATGCATTTGTAATTGTCAAGCAGGGTTCAAAACTGACTGTAGATGATGTATTATCTATCTGCGAGGGCAAATTGGCTCGTTACAAGTGGCCTAAGAAGGTTACTTTCTGCAAAGAGTTCCCTCGCACTACCTTAGGGAAGATACGTAAACCAGAATTGATTCGGTCTTCGAACAATTTGGGTTTCTGAGTTGCTTTCCAATATTAGTAATGATTTAATTAGAATAATATAAAATGATTTTTGAGGCTGGATTGAAATCTTGGATAGGTATTAGTTGATAAAGCAGGAGATAGATTAATGGTTTTTGAGAAGCTTAGAGATTTGGGGGTCGATTTCGAAAGCGGATCAGATTCTTTCAGAAAAGAGATGCCGACATTAGTCATGATTCACGGAGCAGGCGGCTGTTCGGAGATCTGGAAAAATCAGACCAATATTTTAAGGAGTTCAATAAATACTCTTGCCCTGGATCTTCCTGGACATGGAAAAACATCCGTCCAGGGGATGTTAAAGATCAGTGAATACACCGGCTGGTTAAAAGAAGTTCTTGAAAATGCATTTGATTTTCCTGTTTATCTTATGGGTCATTCCATGGGAGGCGCAATTACCCAGGATATGGCCATTCTTTATCCTCATCTGGTTAAAGCCATTATTCTCGTTGCTACCGGTCCCAGACTTCGCGTAGCTCCGGCCTTTTTAGACGGACTGTTGACAAATTTCGAGGATACGGTTGATGAGATCATGAAATATGCTTATGCGCCGGGTGTGAATGATTTATGGATAAAGGAAGGCGCCGGACTGATGAAGAAATCAGGTTCTATTGTCGTACGTAATGATTTTTTGGCGTGCGACGGGTTTGACAGTCTGAATAACATAAGTAATATAAAATCTCCCTGCCTTGTGATTTGCGGAGATAAAGATAAGCTTACCCCGGTATCCCTTTCAAATAAATTGAGTGAAAATATAACCGGAAGTATAATCAGGATAATTTCGACAGCAGGTCATATGGTCATGATTGAAAGATATAAAGAGTTTAATGAGAGTGTAAGGGAATTTGTTTTGGGTGTTGAAGTAGGCTGTATCTATGATAATTCCTGAATATTGAGTTTTTGACATGAGCAGTCCAGTCTAATATAGTTCAAAAAGAAACCATCTGATCAAGTCTACTGTAAATCCTTAAATTAAAAAAGGGGGGGCGTATGACTGATAAATCAAAGGGTGCTGTTATAAGGCCGATTAATATTGATGATCTCGCAAGGATTATACAGATAGATAATGAGATACTGGGCAAAAACAGGCCGGAATACTGGGAGCAGAAGCTGGAACTGATAGAAAATCAATCTGCCATGTCTTCCCTTGTTGCTGTAATGGACGATAAGGTAGTTGGTTTTATAATAGGTAATGCAAGCGGTTGGGAATATGGTGTGCCGGAGACAATCGGCTGGATCGATACAATTGGAGTGGATCCGGACTATCAGCGAACTGGAGTGGCTCATGACCTTTTAAACGAAATGATAAGTAATTTAAAAAAGGTGGGCTGCAATACCATATACACATTGGTAAACTGGCGCGACTGGCGCCTGTTGCGTTTCTATGACGATGTAGGTTTTGAGAAAGGAGATATGCTGAATCTTGAGTTGAAGGTTTAGCTCTGAGCTCTCGTTCCTCAACTCGGGACTAATCCTTCATTTGCCTTGATCCTGATGGGTGACTGGAGCGGATCAGATTAAGCTGACCGCGAACCTGATAATAATGAAATAACGGATGCGAAAAGGGTTAAAAACGGGCGCTGCTGGTTTCATGCATTGAGTCAGCAAAACGGTTTGTCCCGATGCTTTCGCGAAACTCAAGGATCGCCTTTCCCTAACTTAAGCAGCATATATTAATTCTTATTTTAGTTGTCCAGAATATTCCATGGGATTTCCTCATCGATTTTTTGCATCACCTGTGCAAATAAATTATTCAGAACCTCTTGATGGATAATTTCGGCCTCATCTTGAGAAGGGTAAAAGACGGATGACTTATAAATTGGGTTAACAAATATCTTTTTTGACCACAGGTATATTCCATCCGGATGATCCCTAATAATAATTTCCACTTCTACTTCCCCTGCACCTTCTTGATGTACTTTTGGTTTTGTGAAAAATCCAAATCCATGAGAATAACAAGTCATAAATATATTAAATTTGCTAACTTTTGTTTCAATATATTTATTTATTTTTGAATATGTTTTTTTAGAACCTTCTGGGTCATAGATAAAATTAAAACCGTGTGATTTCACTAATTTCATTAAAGAAAAACCAATTGAATCTTCAATTCGGTTTATTTTATCCTCCTCTGCGCGGATGGTACTCAGATCCTTTGAATGCTCAGAGACGTGGAAGAGCGCAACCCCGCCTGACCTTACCCCACCTGACCTTACATCTTCGGGGAGACCAATTAGTATTGTGCTGCTTCTTTCAATTCTATTTGCGTTATACGCAGGTGTGTAATTGAAATCGGTATTTCCTAAATATATTTGTCGCGTTTCGTTGCATGCCACACATACGACAAAACTGAATAAAATCGTTATTATTATTGCTTTATACATGGTTTATTCCCCCTTAATTACCAAAGTTTCGCAGTTAATGATTTTTCCGGTGCAATAATGTTATCTTCAATCATGTCAAGAAGGTGCAAAATGATCCACCTTGACGGTTTCTCCACGGTTGAGTAGTTGCTACTAATCACCAGTTTGGAAGGGGGGACGTCCTTAAATAATGATTCCTGAGAAGTAACTCTTGAATATTACACAAAAATATGCTACAAAAATGTATGTACAAGAAAACAAATCCCCAACAAAAATTATTTAGTGTAGACAGTCAAATATCCCCCACGCTAAGTAACCGCCTAAAGAATTCCTGGGCTCATTTTTTCAGAATCGAAGTCCTTCCGATACTTTTCAAAAACGAAGATCAGTATGCCATGCTTTACGGTAAGACCGGGCGGCCAAATTTTAGCGTAGCACGTTTGCTGGGATTGTGTCTACTGCAAGAGTGGAACAGCTTGAGCGACCAACAAACCCTGGATGCATTCGGTTTTGATATTCGGTGGCGATATGCATTAGATGTCAGTGATGAAGAAGATTATTTATCACGCCGTTCACTGGTTGAATTTCGCCGTCGATTAGCCATGAACGATCCGGAAATGAATCTGATACGCAACGTATTTGATAATGTCAGAGATTCAGCGATAAAAAAGCTTAAGTTGTCTGCCAGCAATCAGCGACTCGATTCTACGCATATTATCTCAAACATACGCACACGCAGCCGATTGGATCTATTCTCTAATACGCTCACCCTGTTTCTTAAAAGCCTTGATAAAGATCAGTTCTCAAGAGTTCCCGAACCCATCCAAAAATGGCATATAAGTGAATCCGAAGGATGGTTTGGGTTGGGGCCATCTAAGCAAAAGGTAAAGCTGCAACAGTTGGTACAATACCTGTATGAACTGATTGTCATTTTTGAAAAAGAAAACGATATCAAAACCAAAGACCCATACCAGTTGCTTGACCGTCTTTTTAATGATCAATGCGAAATTAAGAAAGAACTCCCTGGAAATAAAGACGCATCTGGTGAGAATAAGATTCAAATAAAAAAAAAGCCTGGTGGTGAAAGTCTTCAATCACCTTATGATCCGGATGCATCCTACGGACATAAAGGTACGGGATATAGCGCTCATATTGCTGAAACCTGCAACAATCCAGGCAAAACCGAGATCATAACCGACTATGAAGTCCATGGTGCCGCTCGATCCGATATTGCCAAAATGATTCCTGTCATAGAGCGGTTGGAATCTGCCGGATTAAAGCCCGAAACGCTTTTTGCCGACGGTGGCTATCCTTCCGTTCCTTCTGCTCTAAAAGTCATAGAAGAGGGCATCGATTTTATGGCTCCGGTTAACCGCAGCCGGTTGCCCGACGAGGTAATGGGACGAGACCTCTTTGAATTTGATTCAGATGGTTTTGCAGTCAAATGCCCCATGGATCACAGCCCGATAGACCATCGCATACTCAGTGCCAACAACACAAAACGCAGGGCTCTTCACGCAATCTTTGATGGTGATATTTGCCGATCATGCGTCTTTCTTGATCAATGTCCGGTATGTGCTCCCAATCATCGAGTTCGGGGCTGTGATCATCGAGACACAAACGGTGATTTTCGGCTGGAAATTAGTCCTACTCTTCGTTTACGAGATCAGATGTATGCTGATCAGCAAACCACCGAGTGGAAGGACCGCTATAAGATCCGAGCCGGGATTGAGGCAACGATGTCTGAACTAAAACGAAGCCACGGATTCAGTAAACTGCGTGTACGCAGGGCAGTCAAAGTCTGTTTTGCTGTAGCCTGTAAAGTGACTGCATGTAATATAAAAAGATGGGCAAAGGCCTATGCAGGCTCAGGCAGCCCCTTACAACGGTTTATATTGACTATTTCAGGTCGTCTAAATGATTTTCTGACTGATCTGATTGAAATATCAATTATCCTGCGAATATGCCGCTCTTTACAGTTTTTATAATCACAGGGCCTTACAAAAAAACGACTTATTTCTCAGGAATCAATAATCAAATATATACATAATAAAAATAGTTATTTTAATATTTAAGGACGTTACTTTCCATGAAGTAGCTCGTATTGCGTTTCCCCCAATCGGAAAATCTCCTAATCGTGTAGATTCCGGACGACGTCACGATCGCCGCCATTGTGCTGGTAGCCAATGCGGTCCAGAAAGTGTTTTGCATACTCGGTTACCTCCGATTATTTTCCAGTTCGTTCTCTTTTAAGTTGGCCCATAACATGAAATTAACAGGCAAGCGATGCATGCCATTAAAGTAATTTCTAAGACTGGCCGATGTGAACCGTGAAAGACTGATTTGGCGATACAGCAGCTTGTCCTTTTTAGTGATTTGTTCGAGTCCGATTTCTTAGGAAGCTTCTTTAAGTCTCTCAGCAATCCAGATTTTAATTAATGATTGTCGCGGAACACCAATCCGCCTGGCCTCTTTATCAAGGTCATGGATCATCCAAACTGGAAAATCTACATTAACTCTTTTCTGTTCCTGTTCCGGTCTTCTAGCGTTTTTCATATCAAGAAATTCAGTAATATCTTCACCAGAATCAAACTTTTTATCTAAATCTTTAGCTTTCATATATCGCTACCTCTTCTTTTCGAGATCGGCGCACTGAAATAATTCTGACTTTTTCACCCCGATAGGTTACGATTGCTGACCAGCATTTGTCAGAGATCATGCCGATTAAAACATAGCGTTCTTCATCAATGGTCTTTGCCGGGATTTCTATTCGATTTGTATCTTTCCATAAAACCTGAGCTTCAATAAAATCAATCCCGTGTTTGTCTTTATTGATTTGGCTTTTCCGTTTATCAAATATAAACTCTATCATGGTATGGATAATATACCTTAATTATACCTATTGTCAACTTTATTTATTTAAATTATTCGAACGTATTTTTAACCTGCCGGTGTGTAGCGGAAGCGGAACACCGGTCTCCTGCGTGAATATCATATCCATCCAGTTCCGGAAACTTAGCAAATGGATCAGCTCTATTATTAGCCCTCATCCTTTCATATAATGAAAGACTCACGTCACGGCACAGCTTTATCCGGACCTTACAGCCAAGATGTCCATGAAGATGGGAGGAGAAATTCGCCCTGACTGGGTACTGAGTCGCCACTGGGAGAAGTTTGCCCGGGAAATAGAGGTCAAGCAGACCGTGGTAATTGATCTGCTGAAAGAATATGCAGACAAACTCCCTGAAGAAGCGAAGATTATTTCTAAATCCTTTTGCAAAGAACAAGGCGGAATGAAGATCGTTAATAAGGTACTGGGAGTGATTCATGAAAATGCAAAGAGTATCAGGTGATCGGGCCAAATCTCCTATTAGCTCTTGATTATTATTTTCTTTATCTCTGCCACCCTGTTTCTTAAGTTTTTATCCTTGATTAGCTGCTTCTTGACCCTGTCAACTATGCTTCCTGCTGAACTGTCTTTTTTAAGCCCAAATTTTTTACAAATTGCGCTTAATGTATCACCTCTTAAATTCCTCATTAAATACATCGCTACATTTCTTGGCTCGTTTATTTGACAAAGATATTGCATTCTCAAGATAGCGCTTGGCTTTTACCGGAGCGAGTTTTGATCGGCCTGAATAAATCAAGTCTAAAATTTCTTCACGTTTTTGTGATTCAGTTTTAGGCATTCTTCAATACTCCGCCGCTAACATTGCCTTCACCCGTTCATCGGGTGAAAGGCGTGGTTGGGTGATTCCATATTATCAATAAGTCAACAATTCACCCACGTCCCTCTCTCCCCGCATGTCCTGGCACGCAGCCCCATAATGTTCCGAAAGCGATGATTGATTATTCCAGGTTCAGTTGATCCAGTTTGGCCAGCAGTTCACCGTTTTCAACGATATCAGACATCGAACTGCCGTAATGAAGGTAACGAATCAACCCTCTCTTGTCGATGACCAGCTGTGCCGGCAGGCGACCCAGTTTCAGCAGCTTGACTTGCTGCCCATAGCGTTTCGATACAGTATGGTCAGGGTCAGGCAAACCGATGAAAGGCATCTGGTGTTCGCGCCACCAATTCGAAAAAGCTTCGGCCTTCTCAGGACCGATCGCAATTACCTCTGCATCCCGTTTTACAAATTCCGGATAGTCCTGGCGCAACTGCGCCATATGCCTGCGGCAGTATGGTCAAACAAAGCCGCGGTTGAAAATAAGGACGACATGCCGGGCGCCTTTATAATCAGAGAGCCTGACTTGCCGTCCCTCGCAGTCTGTCAATTCAAAATCGGGTGCAGACTTTAACTCGCCAAGTTCAATGTCACTCATACCGTAACCTCAGGTGATAGACGCGGATTCGAGGATACAACATTAGAAGCTAGTGTTGACACCTATTTTAAAAAATCAAGAACCTCGCGAATATCCGGCAATTCCTTAATCGGATAAACCTTGACAAAAAAAGCTTTCCTTTGTTCATCGAGGATGACATGTGCCCGTTCAGAAAAACCTAACTTGTCGATAAATAATCCAAGCCTTGCAGCAATTTCACCGTGCGGCCAAAAATCGGCGAGTAAATTCACCTTTTCGATGCCAAGACTTTTTGCCCACGCCTTTTTGGAGGGCACGGTATCAACAGACAATCCCAGTGGAACAGTATTCAACGCTTTAAGTGCCTCGAAGTTTGCCTCAAGTGACAGCATCTGCTTTGCACAGATGTCAGTCCAGGCTAAAGGATGAAAGGACAAAAGAATCTTTTTCCCTTCCAGTGTAGCGGTATCGAGGGTGGTTTCATTATGGCTTTTCAATGAAAAATTTCCGATATTATCTCCGGTTTTTACTCTAGGCATTTTCTTCTCCATTGTCTTTAGCCCAAAACGCTTAGCTTGAGAGGTGTGTGTGAGGCGCCAGCGTAACACACATCCTTCTCAAAGCTGATGTTAGCTCAGGTCAGCCTTGCATGCTGGGCACTTGTAAAAAAAAGGGGTCAAAACTCCGTTTAGCTCATTAATGCATTCTGTTTAATTTTACTTATTTTTATCAACAATATTTTGTCAGTTTACAACTGTTATTAACCAAACCCACTATTTAAAATAACTAAGAGCTAAAAGGAGACTTGATAATCATAACAAGGGCTTAGGGGTATAAATGTAGACACCTCCCTATCCATAGCAGAATAGTGTACTATGGAACCAGTGCGCATAAGCGCATCAATAATTATATGGTTTTAGGAGGTGTCGTGATGAAAGTATACGCCGGGATAGATCTTCATTCAAGTAATAACTATGTCGGAATTATCGACGAGCAGGATCGCAGGTTGTATCAGAAGAGACTGCCAAACCAGTTAGATCATATTTTGCATGCACTGGAACCGTTCAAAGAAACATTAGAGGGAGTGGTAGTTGAATCGACGTACAACTGGTACTGGATAGTAGATGGACTTCAGGAACATGGATACAGGGTACATTTAGCCAATCCGTCAGCAATCAAGCAATACGAGGGCCTTAAGCACACGGATGATAAATGGGATTCATTCTGGCTTGCCCATATGAAGCGATTGAACATACTGCCTGAAGGATATATCTATCCAAAGGAAGAGCGGTCAGTTAGGGATGCCCTTCGAAGAAGACTATTTTTTGTAAGGCACAGGACTTCCCATATCTTAAGTATTCAAAGCACGATCACGAGGAACCTCGGCTATAAGGTTTCGGCAAGGGATGTCAAAAGGCTTGATGAGTCTGATGTAGACAAATTATTTGATGATCCTTATCTGAGGCTTGTTGTCAGACACGGCATCTCGGCGATAAGGTTCTTAAAAGAAAGCATTAAGGAGATTGAAAGGGCAGTAACCTCGCATGCAGAGGTTAAGCCTGAATTTGAATATCTTCAGACAATGCCAGGGATCGGGAAAATTCTGGGTTTGACCATCATGCTGGAGGTTGGGGATATTAATAGATTCCCTTCAGCAGGTAATTATTCATCCTATTGCCGTTGCGTAAAGAGTGAAAAGCTGTCGAATAATAAGAAGAAGGGTGAAGGCAACCGCAAGAACGGTAATAAATACCTTAGCTGGGCCTATGTTGAAGCTGCGAACTTTGCTGTAAGGTTTTATCCTGAATTTCAAAGATTCTATCAACGCAAAAAGGCAAAGAAGAATGGTGTAGTGGCAATCAAGGCATTGAGTAATAAACTGGCCAGGGCATCATATTATGTGATGAGAGACAGGGTGCCGTATGACATAGACAGGCACTTTTATAATCATAGTGCGTGCGGCAGGGAATCGGAAAAGGGGTTGGTATAAAGCCATCAGATTTGATTGAGATCTGCCGCACAATAATAATCGTTTTATTCCCTGATTTGCCTTTGCCGTGAGCCCTGGAGGGACTGGCTTACAACCGTAAGATCTGTAATATATATCCATTGGACACGGTGCGGGACCGAAGATTTTCTGGGGTCTGTTAAACAGACCAGGGGCCGTGTTTAAGACATTGCGTCTCAAGCACATTTGCCTTGATCCTGATGGGTGATCCCGCTGTAGCGGGACGGATCAGATTAAGCTGACCGCGAACCTGATAATAATGAAATAACGGATGCGAAAAGGGTTAAAAACGGGCGCTGCTGGTTTCATGCATTGAGAGGTGTTTTTTCTCTTGACTAGCCCTTGTATGGGGGACACCTTTTTTTCATTAGGAGAATTGCCATTCCACCCATTAGTAAGGCAAATATGATCATTCCCCATGAAGACATGGCGGGTACCGTTTGGGGCGTGTCAGATGTCCACTCTGCGTAGAGCACCATAGCAGCGTCGGTGGTATAGGTCGCTCCCTCATCGTAATGGGCGCCGGAGCCATCGGCAGCTGTGTTCCATCCGATGAAGGTGTAACCGGTCCTGGCCAGGTTGCCTGTATTGGTAGCCAGTATGAGATCCACACCATGGAACTTGGTCTGATCATCAGGTCTCCAGCCGCTAGTGCAGCCGTTACTATTGTAGGTGACAGTGTAGGTGGGAGACCATTTGGCAACATTGTTCGCGGAGGTCCAACCGGCCGCGCTGAAGAGTCCCCCCGCATACAGGGTGACGCTCCCGTCCCAGGCAAGGGCATAGACAACGTTATTTATACCCGTACCCAGCGCACTCCAGTTAGATCCATCCCATTTGGCAACGCTACCGGCTGTATTAAAGAATCCCCCTGCATACAGGTTGCCGCTACCGTCATAGACAAGAGCATGGACAGTATCATTCACGCCTGTTCCCATCACACTCCAGTTAGAGCCGTCCCATTTGGCAATGTAGTTCGCTGAATTCCCACCGGCCGTGGTAAAGAATCCTCCTGCATAAAGGTTGCCGCTCCCGTCCCAGGCAAGGGAAAGGACAAAATCATTCATACCAATGCCCAGAGAACTCCAGTTAGAGCCGTCCCATTTTGCAATGTAGTTCGCAGAAACCCCTCCGGCCGTGGTGAATTCTCCTCCCGCATACAGGTTACCGCCACCGTCACAGGCAAGAGCATGAACACTACTATTCACTCCCAAACCCAGAGCACTCCAGTTAGAGCCGTCCCATTTGGCAATGCCATCCGCAGGAACCCCACCGGCCGTGTTGAATACTCCCCCCGCATACAAGACACCGCTCCCGTCACAGGCAAGGGCATAGACAGTATTATCTAAGCCCGTCCCCACTGCGCTCCAGTTGGAGCCATCCCATTTGGCAATGTAGTTCGCTGAATTCCCATCGGCTGTGGTGAATACTCCCCCCGCATAAAGGCTGCTGCTACCGTCCCATGCAAGGGCATGGACAGTATTATCTAAGCCCGTCCCCAGTGCGCTCCAGTTAGAGCCGTCCCATTTGGCAATGTAGTTCGCAGGAACCCCTCCGGCGGTGGTGAATTCTCCCCCTGCATACAGGTTACCGCTACCGTCCCATGCAAGGGCATGGACAGTATTATCTAAGCCCGTACCCAGTGCGCTCCATCCGGCACCGGAAACAGGGGATGCAGCCGCAACTATGCATACGGCACAAAACAACAGTTTTACAAAAAAGAGCTCTATGGGATGGCTCATAAACCGGCCTCCAATGGTTTGGCAACCATCCTTTTCACCTCTATGGAGAGATTTCGTCGCGGGATTTTCAACTGCCCGCATACCATGTGTTCTGAGAAATCGCATATGATCTTTCCTATTTAGGAAAAATGGATAATTTGGCAGGATATCGCTTTTGATGAAGATTTTTATAGGAAATACAATCTTGCATGTCAAGAAGATATAGCACCCTCATGATAGATGGGACGGAAGAAAAAAATGTAAATGGCATACAAATTTTCTGAATCCTAGATCTCCCTGCCTGAGGCAGACAAGTTTCAGGCAACTCCTCGCTACGATGCACCCAGACGCGATATAAGACTTGAGGATAAGGGATAACGTCCTTAAATAATCAAATATATACATAATAAAAATAGTTATTTTAATATTTAAGGACGTCCCCCTTTTCACTTGTTGGGGGCTTTATTTGTTCAAGTAATGGCTTCGCGTACGCAATGAATTCCTTTTTGCGACTGCCTACCCGCCCCTCATTACCCAAATGTGGGTCATTATAAAAATAGCCACTACCAATCAGCCAGAATACTTTGTCGGCGTTGTATGGAGAGACGCCAGCATGTCCTGCCACGCGGATTACAGCCTTGAATAACAGATAGTCTTCGGATTTTTCAGAACAGAGATTTAGGCCCGTGAAGATATCACGAAGGTGGACATCGGGTTTTGGAAAATTGACATAGCCCATTTCCTTTAGAAAGTCACACGACAAGGCAAAACCAAAGCCTTCAATTTCTCGGCTCAGCAGCATGGGGAGGCTTGCGCGCGCTCGGTCGTCTTTGTCGAAGAAGTCTACCCAGCCAAAGAAGTCCGAAGCCGACGAGAACTGTTGAATGAAGTTCGCGGCGGAGAGGATGGTTTGACAGTAGCGGGGCCAAATACTCCGTGACGTTCGGCGGACCTCCCCGTTCGGCTTAAGCTTCTCCACGATGTCGTCAAGGACAGCCTCGCAGTCGCCTGCGTATTTGTCGAGCACGGCTTTTGCGTTGAAACGTTCCAACACGGATGAAAGCCTCTCGACGCCACCTATCGCCCTGCCAATAACGCCTGCTTTCATATTTGCATTTTGGGCGGATTCTAAAATCCTTTGGTAGATAGCTTCTTTAGAGGTTGGTTTCGGGTTCAACGAGAGCGGGTTCAGATACTTCTCAATGAGCGCCGAAGTAACGCCGGTAATGTTCTTGCCCGGCAAATACTCCTTGGCTAACTGATAAACCTTTTTGTCAACGAGCCCACTATCTTTCATTCGTTTTACCCCCAACAAGTTATTCTGTAGATCCACGTATCTTCTCATATTGAATGATACGCATAATGATTACATGTGATATTTTTGACTCAATATTGAATAAACCTATTTTAAGCTTATGTCAAATATTATAAAAATATCAAACTATAGCCCAATGCGGTAAAATCACTTAAAATAATTTGACATTCTTTTTGCAAGTATATATTTTCTTCATTATGCGGATCATTACAATGTTAATAATATGATTAAAACGGAAGATCTTCATGAAGCCAATACCTTTTTCCCTGCAGAAGGAATTTGAAAGATATCTGAATAACAATGTAATTCAAGGCCGGTCTCAGGGGACATATAAAATGACTGATATATTACGGGAGATTTGTTCGGAGTTCTGGTGATATGCATGATTGGTAGACATAAAATTAGAAAAGTATTCAGTAAACACAAAAAACTGAAAGACAGGCCTCATGCCTTGAATGGGCAGCAGTAAAATATCATCCGGCCTATCTTAATTATCGCCGTGCTGATGAATCAGTTTCTCCATACTTTTCCGTATTTCAGAGGCTGGGACATACTCCTCGATTCTTAATGCTTTTTCTTCAACCCCGGATTCATTAATAAATATAATCGAAGGGACGCCCATGATTTTATAAGCCTTAAGAAGCTCCTCCTGATAAGGGTGGCGTCTTGTCAGATCGGCACGCAGTGTTACAAAATGCCTGCTAAGTTCTACAACATCAGGATCGGTGAAGACCTCTTTTTCCATAGCCTTGCAGGGCAGACACCATTCTGCGTAAAAATCCAGTATGACCGGCTTGTTTTCATTACTGGCCTGTAGGAGTTTTTCTTTATCATAGGGGATCCAGTTGACCGATACTCTGTTCTCCTGGGAGGATACAAACAAAAAGATACCGGCGATTATCAATACCAGGCTCAGCAGCTTTTTTACGAATCCAAAGATGGCTGAATGGTTTACGGTTCTGTCAAACCATCCTATGTGCAGGCCTGCAGCAACGGATACTGAAGCCAAAAGAACTGATCTCCAGATTTCCCCGGGTATAATAGGCAGAAGCATGTAACACGCCATTCCAATAAGAACCCAGCCCAGTAACTTCCTGATCCAGACCATCCATTCACCTGATACAGGCAGTTTCTTTAAACTTCCAGAAAAAACCGCCAGCACCGCAAGGGGAAGTCCCAGTCCCAGACTCAAAACAAAAAAATACAGGAAGCCAGTGAAGGGGTCTCCTTTTTGACCGACATACGCAAGCAGGCCCAGAAGAAAAGGGCCAAGACAGGGTGCGGCGACAAACCCGAGTGTCAAACCCATAAAAAACGAGCCAAAATATCCGCCAAAGTTTTTAGAAACCAACCTGTTTAATGACCGGGGTAGCTGTATTTCCCAGAAGCCAAAAAAACTCAAAGCAAGTGACACTAAAATCCCGGCTACCAATATAAGCACAACAGGGTTCTGGAGTACCGACCCCAGCATCCCACCGGTTAAACTGACTGTTACGCCAAGCAGAGAGTTTGTAAGAGCAAGTCCCGAGATATAAAGCAGACCATGAAAAATTATCTTTTCACGCATAGATCCACTACTTCCCCCGAAATATGAAACGGTAATAGGTATAAGCGGATAAATGCATGGTGTCAGGTTAAGGGCAAGCCCTCCGAGAAAAAGGCCTAACAGGATCAACCATTGCCCGGAACCTTTTTTTGCCCATGGTATTGTTTTTAAGAGTGTGCTGCCCTTATGTTCTGATTTAAAAAAGGCCTGATTTACCATCGCAGTTTTTGTTCCGGGAGGCGCAACAGAAAAATAAACAGGTATCTTAACATCTTCAGGTGGCAGGCAGGCCGTCTCGGAGCATGCCTGGTAAGAAAGAAAGCCTGAAAAAATCTGGTTTCCGGCCGGTGTATTTTCTTTTAGAACCAGTCTGGCAGGAATCAGGATTTCTTTTGAAAAGACCTCGAGGGGTTTTTTTGAATATTGGAATTTTTTTTTCTCTGGTAAGGGAAACTGCACTTTTTCCACATTCACATCTGGCGAGTCAGGGAAGGAAATAACAGTAGCAATAAGGCCTTCTTCGGATTTTTCTGCTCCATGGAGGTACCATGGACTTGAGATGCTTACCCGGAAAAGGATATCATAGGATCCCCCGGGCACATACTGGTCCTGTGAATGAATAACTTCCACTTTTGCGATTGATGCCCATGACTGAAGAGGAGATGAGACAATAACTGAAAAGAACAGAAGGAGTATTATTCTTAAGGTTACAATTATAAATCGGGCCATTGAATACACGATAAAATTAAAATTTAATACTGCCGCCTGTCCGGATAACTTTCGAAAAAGGCATGGCGGGCGATGCGCGACTCGAACGCGCGACCTCTGGTTCCGGAGACCAACGCTCTATCCACCTGAGCTAATCGCCCAATAAAAATATAGTTAACAGCTTTGATTAAATTGGTCAAGAATCGATAACAGAATCGATAATATGATTTGTGGTTTTTGAATGAGACTTGTTGACTAAATAATAAAGTATAAGATTGATAAATTTTGTTAATAGATGCTTGGTTAATGATAAGTTAAAAACGTCTTGACAAGGACGGTTTGTAGTGTTATCAAATTTTTTAATCCACTAATTTGCTCTAACTGTCAAACGGGGTATAGCTATGAAAGATGAAAATGACATATCTCAAGATGCAGAGAATGATAAGGAAGATTTTTTTTCCTTTGAATCAGAGGAAGAGCCTGATGAAGAAATAATTGAGCTTGTTGATATAGTAAGCGAAAATGAGGAAATTGATATCTCCAGGCCTGATCAGATTGAAAAACTGTTTGAAGAAGATGATTTACTGGAAGATGATGAAACTGATCTGGATTCCGCTCTTCAGAGCCTTGAATTGTCTGATGAAGAGGATAAGGAATTTGATTTCACAGAAAGCGAGCTTGAAGAGGCATTGAAGGAGGATGCCATTGAGGAAGAAACTATTGAAACGACAGTGTTTGAACATGAAGAGATTCAGGAGACTGAGACTTTTGATGAAATTTCCGATGTCCCCATAGAGGATATCCCGCAAGAGTTTTTGGATGAAAATTTTGAAGCCGATATTGATATAACTCAGCCCGAAATTGTAGTGCCTGAAAATTTCCCGGAGCAGGAAGGACTTACAGGAATATCCGAGGAGAAAATAGAAGCCATCATAACAAAGGTAGCGCTTGATGTTATGGAAAAAGTCGCAAAGGAGACTATTGCACCTATCGTTGAAAAAGTTATTGTCGATGCAATAGAGGCTTTTAAGGAGAGCCTTGAGTCTTCTCAGGAATAGAACTCCTTCATAAACGATCTGTTTGCAGTTAGGGGATAATATTTGAGCAGGGAGTTTACTTTTTAAGAAACCAGGATCGCATTTGCAAAGGGGTTGTAAATACTGCAACCCCTTTTTGGTTGAATACTTTTTTGCCGCAATATATATATCCATTTCCAAAGTGAGATATAGTCGTCAGGACTTAAATAAGCAGCCTATGAATATTAAAATCAGGTAATAGGTAATGGGTAATAGGTGATGGGTAATAGGTGATGGGTAATAGGTGATGGGTAATAGGTGATGGGTAATGGGTAATGGGTAATAGGTAATGGGTAATGGGTAATAGGTAATGGGTTATGGGTAATAGAAAAGATCTAACCTATAACCAATAACCTATTACCTGTTTTCTGAGTAAAATGAGTTTAAGGAGCAACGTATACATGGAACAAAAGATCTTAGATAAATCATATGATCCAGATAGTGTTGAAAGAAAGTGGTACGAATACTGGGAAAAGAATAATCTTTTCAGGGCGGAAGCTGTCTCTGAAAAAGATCCCTTCTGTATAGTAATACCGCCACCTAATGTGACAGGAAGCCTGCATATGGGGCATGCCTTGAACAACACTCTTCAGGATATACTTTGCAGATATAAGAGGATGAAGGGTGACAACGTATTATGGCAGCCAGGGACAGACCACGCAGGTATTGCTACTCAGAATGTGGTTGAAAAGGATCTTACAGCCAGAGGTACCGATCGTCATGCCATAGGCAGAGACAAGTTTATTGAAATAGTCTGGGAGTGGCGAAATAAATACGGAGGCGTAATTATTAATCAGCTGAAGAGACTGGGTTGTTCATGCGACTGGAGCAGGGAGCGCTTTACGATGGATGACGGGCTTTCAGATGCAGTCAAGGATGTGTTTACGCGCCTTTATGAAGAGGGATTAATATACCGGGGCGACTATATCATCAACTGGTGCCCGAGGTGCCAGACCGCCCTGGCAGACCTCGAAGTTGAGCATGAGGAGACTGACAGTTATCTTTATTATATCCGATATCCGGTAGAAAATAACAGTGATTACCTCCTCGTGGCAACGACCAGACCTGAAACAATGTTAGGAGATACCGCCGTTGCGGTAAACCCTGATGACAAACGTTATAAAGATTATTCCGGTATAAATGTGATTCTCCCTGTTCTTAACAAGCCCATTCCAATTATATTTGATAAATATGTGGATATGGAATTTGGAACAGGGGCCCTGAAAATAACTCCAGCACATGACCTCAATGACTTTGAGATAGGAAATACTCATAATCTTGAAAGAATAAAGGTAATTAACGAAAAGGGTTTGATGAATGACATGGCAGGAGTCTATGAAGGCATGGACAGATTTGATTGCCGTGAACAAATCCTGAAAGATCTTGATAAGGCTGGGTTGCTGGAAAAAGTTGAGCCTTACCGAAATGCGATCGGGCATTGTTACAGATGTAAGACAATGATTGAACCTCTGCTTTCCAAACAATGGTTTGTCAAGATACGTCCCCTTGCTGAAAAGGCAAGCCAGGCGGTTAAAGACGGGAAGACAAGGATATATCCAGCAAATTGGGAAGGCGTATATTTTGAATGGATGAATAATATAAGAGACTGGTGTATCTCAAGACAGATCTGGTGGGGTCATCGTATACCTGCCTGGTATTGTGGTGAATGTGGAGAGGTTATTGTATCAAAATCTGAGCCTGCACATTGCACTTCCTGCAAAAGCTCAAACCTTGTTCAGGATTCAGATGTTCTTGACACATGGTTCAGTTCTGCATTGTGGCCGTTTTCTACACTAGGATGGCCTGAAAACACGGATGAGCTTAAAACCTTTTACCCGACATCGGCTCTTATCACGGGATTTGACATCCTTTTCTTCTGGGTGGCAAGAATGATGATGATGGGAATACATTTCATGGAAGATGTCCCGTTTAAAGACGTATATATCCATGCCCTTGTAAGGGACGCTGAAGGCAAAAAGATGAGTAAATCAAAGGGAAACGTTATTGATCCTCTCGAGGTAATGGATCAGTTCGGAACAGATGCCTTCCGTTTCACACTGGCTGCCCTGGCGGCCCAGGGAAGAGATATCAAACTTTCTGAAGAAAGGATTATGGGATATCGCCATTTTGTGAATAAACTCTGGAACGCTGCAAGGCTGATTCTTATGAATCTGGGAGAAGACATTGCCGCCTCTAATGAGTACAGCCCGTTTTCACTGCCAGATCGCTGGATTCTTACCAGGGCAGGTCAGGTCGGTGAGGAGGTCGTGAAGGCATTGGAGGATTACCGTTTCAATGATGCAGCAAATATCTGCTATCAGTTTGTCTGGCATGAGTTCTGCGACTGGTACCTTGAAATGGCGAAAGAGGCCCTTTATGGAACAGACGAGACAAAAAAAGCTTCTGCTGAAATGACAGCCCTTAAAGTCCTTTTGGCCGCTGTTAAAATGACGCATCCTTTTATGCCTTTTGTTACTGAAGAAATATGGCAGAATCTGCCGGCAACAAAGGGCAGCATTATGACTGAAAGTTTTCCAAGGGCTTCAGATTTTATCAACGATGAAAAATCATTAAAGGAAATGGATCTGTTAATGGGAGTCATAACAGGGATAAGAAATATTCGTGGAGAAATGAATATCAAGCCTTCTGTGAAAGTAAATATCGTCATTGATCTTGCAGACATGAAAAATGCTGATATTTTTGAAAGTAATCTTGCACATATAAAGAGCCTTGCCAAAGTTAATGATATTTCTATTTCCTCAGGCGTTCCAAAACCGGAGGCTTCCGCAACCGCCTTGTTCGAGCAGAATCAGGTACATGTAATCCTGAAAGGGCTTCTTAATTTTGAGGAAGAAAAAAACAGGTTGAAAAAGGAAATAAAAAAGATAGAAAATGAAATGAATTTTTCTGAAAAAAAACTGTCTAATAAAGGATTCCTGGAAAAGGCGCCTGATGAAGTAGTGAAAGAGGTCAGGGAGAAAGTTGAAATGCTGTCATCAAGGCTCTCAAAATTGAATCAGAACCTTTCCTTCTTTGAGACAATAAATGATTGAAAAGTATAACTCGATGAAACGCACAGTACTTATGGCCCTTGAGGAAGATCTGGGTACATGTGGTGATTTGACTACAGAAGCCATTGTTGATCCGAAGGCAGAAGGGGAGGCGGTTCTCATTGCCAGAGAAGAATTGATTCTGGCTGGATTGCCTGTCTTTAAAATGGTTTTTAGGGAAATCAGTACGCAAATCGAATTTGAAGACTATTTCAAGGAAGGCGACTTTGTCCCGCATGATAAAAAGATATGTCTTCTTAAAGGCCATCTGTCTCCTATCCTTAAGGCTGAAAGGACAGCCCTGAACCTGTTGCAGCGAATGAGCGGCATCGCTACTTTGACGAGGCAATATGTGAAAAGGGTTGAGCCATATAAGGCCAGAATAATTGACACAAGGAAAACTGCACCGGGACTCAGATGGATGGATAAGTATGCAGTACGCGTGGGAGGCGGTTTTAATCACCGCTTCGGTCTTTTTGACGGTATTCTGATAAAAGACAATCATATTGCTGCGGCCGGTTCAATTAAAAATGCTATAGAATCTGCAAAAAGGAATGCCCCACATACACTGAAGATAGAAGTTGAGGTAGAAGACTTTGCCGGAGTAAAAGATGCTGTTCAGGCGGGAGCTGATATTATTATGCTTGACAATATGAATCCCGGTCAGATGAAAGAGGCTGTCAGCTTTATAGATGGAAGGGCAATTATTGAGGCCTCTGGCGGGATCAGTCTGGAAACTGTTTCTGGCGTTGCAGAATGCGGTGTTGACCTTATTTCTATCGGAGCATTAACCCATTCCGCAAAGGCATCTGACTTAAGTCTGGAGATTTGTTCACAATGAATCCTCCTGCAATAGAAATGAAGGATGTCTGCTTTTCCTACGAGGACATTATAGTTCTTGAGGATGTTACATTTTCGCTTAAACAGGGTGATTTTCTGGGTATCATCGGCCCGAATGGAAGCGGAAAAACAACTCTTCTGAAGCTTTTGATAGGTCTTTTGAAACCTGAAAAAGGGGAAATCAGGGTTCTCGGAGAGACACCGCACGATGCAAAACACAGGATTGGGTATGTGCCTCAAAATGTAGGCATAAACACCTCTTTTCCAATTTCGGTTTTTGATATTGCCCTTATGGGCAGACTTTCAAGATCCCGTATTGGAAAGAGGTTTAATCAAAAGGACCGCTCAAAGGTTGAGACGATGCTCAAAGAGGTCGGCATGTGGAGTTACGCTCAGACTCCTATCGGCAAACTCTCAGGTGGACAGAGGCAGAGGGTTTTTATCGCAAGAGCCCTGGTTACAAATCCTGAAATTCTCTTCCTTGATGAGCCGACCGCAAATGTGGACCCTGAATTTGAGACAGATCTTTTTGAATTTCTCAGAGATTTGAATAAAACTGTCACTATTGTAGTTATTACTCATGACATAGGGGTCCTGTCAAGTCACGTAAAATCAATAGCATGTGTCAATAGAAATCTGATATTTCACGAGGGAGGGAAAGTTACACCGGAAATGATGAAGATGGCATATCCATGCCCTGTTGATTTGATCGCTCACGGGATACCTCATCGGGTCTTGTCCTCCCACGTGGAGAAATAAGATGTGGGATGTCCTTCAATTTGAATTCATGAGAAATGCACTCATTGCCGGTGTCCTCGTAAGTATCTCCTGCGGAATAATTGGAAGCCTTATTGTTGTCAACAGGATTGTTTTCATTTCAGGCGGAATTGCTCATGCAGCGTATGGTGGAATAGGTCTGGCATTTTTCATGGGTTTTTCTCCTTATCTTGGTGCAGCATTATTTGCGCTTGTCGTTTCCATGATAATAGGAATCATCAGTTCCAAGATGAAATACAGGGCTGACACGATTGTAGGTGTGCTTTGGGCTGTAGGTATGGCTATAGGTATTATTTTTGTTGATATGACACCCGGTTATACTGTCGATTTGATGAGTTTTCTTTTTGGGAGCATACTCGCGGTCCCAAGATCAGATATCCTGTTTATGGTTCCTTTAGATATATTAATTTTGCTGACCATATTGATTTTCTATAAAGAATTCATTGCCATTTCGTATGATGATGAATTTGCTTTTATAGTAGGTATTCCGGTAAAATTTTTTTACTTTGTCCTTATGGGGATGACTGCACTTTCTGTTGTAATGATAATAAGGGTCGTAGGTCTGATACTTGTCATCGCACTTCTGACCATACCTCCCTATATTGCCGAAAAATATACCCGTTCGTTAGGAGAAATGATGTTTGTGTCGTGTCTTCTTTCTGTAATATTTACTGTTACAGGGCTATGGCTTTCTTATAAATATGATTTGACATCCGGTGCTACCATTATTCTTGTAGCCGGGGCAGCATTTTTTTTCTCACAGATACTGGACATGATAAGGAAAACCGGTTATTAGAAATATGTCTGATTCATCCGGTTGATTAGTACATATAGTAGTGAAAGGATGAAAACTTGTAATTTGGCAGTCTGGGCTATTACCAAGTTCCACCATGTCCCAGCCCAGGCGGGTAAACCCGCCATAAACATAGGCGGGTGAACCCTCCACAAAGACTGGCGGATAAACCCTCCACAAACACTGGCGGATAAACCCTCCACAAACACTGGCGGGTAAACCCTCCACAAACATAGGCGGATAAACCCTCCACAAACACTGGCGGGTAAATTCCAGCCGGAGTCCAGATGATTTATAATTTGGTTGATTACCGCCTATGCTGCTCTGGATACCCCGTATGGAGTGCCGGGCAAGCCTAACTTGAGTGATGACCTTTTTATTGAATAATCAATCATTACTTTAACCCGCTGAATAACCTGTACATCCAGTTCAATGCAAAGAGGCTGATGATTATAATGAGCAAGGCTCTGTTTGGCTTTAACCTCAAAAGTCTTCCGCGTCTAATCTTGACACCCGCAAGCAATCCCGCGGAATTCCATGCGAAAATGAGTACTGTCAGGCAATATAATAAAACAGACAGTGGGCAGTTATAAACTGCAAAGGCCCATTCACCGTGTCCCAGTGCCAGAAAGGATCGAGTGAAGCCGCAGAATGGGCACGGATAGCCGGTGAGTTTAAGGAAGGCGCACGTTTTCAGGGGAGAAGGATCGGCTGGTAAAAGGATTGATGCCAGCAGGATTGTTCCTGTAATAAAGGCAAACGGCAGGTGTGCAGCAATCACATCCCAGCAGGAAGGAGGTCTGTTCCACGATAGAAATGAGTTGAAAATCCGCATCTTCCTAGAGCTTATAAATGCTGTCTCATATATGAAGAGACCATGGTGTTTAGCTATTGGTATTTGACGGGGGAGGTCCTTCTTCTATAACGGCCTGTATTTCAAACTCTGCGAAGACCTCACGATATGCAACCGTTAATATGCAGGCATGTATTGGTGCGGTGATAACGATGCCGATTCCGCATGCAACTGCTCCTATGCTGCCGATAATCCCTGATACAATTGACAGGCCCAGAAAGGGCCAGAAATTGGTCTTAACCTTGTTGAAACTCTCAACTGATGCAGGCCAGAAGTCCATTTGTCTGTCTACAATCAAAAAAAGCCCGAACATTAATATCGCCTGAGCCGCATAAAATACAAACATTGCTATTACCTGACCTATGCAGGGCAGGCATCCGAGAATAAGCGTAACTATAAAAAGGCCTACGCCCCATAAAAGAATAAACAGAAACGAATTCAGGAAGTAGTCAAACCCTTTGAATACCTGCCCGGCTTCAGGTTTGGGTACTTTCCCGTCAAAAAGCGCCAGGGTAATCAGAAGCATACCGGCAATCATGGGGCCTGTAAGGATGCCAATAGTTACTGTACTTAGTGCCCATGCAATGAGCGAGGCCAGGACAAGGACGCCGAAGTTTTCTTTATACAGGGTGAATCCCTTTTCTATCCATTCCCCAAATCTGACTTCCACCTGATCCATCTCAATCCTCCTTTCTTATAACATTTGCAGATTAACTATGCATATACGACTTGAATTAGGATTAAAGCGAAAAAGAAAGTAAACCCCGTTTTATTACACCGGCAATCAAACAGCAAACTTTTCATTTCATTATGTCATTCCCTGCAAGCCAAGCTCAGCCTGTCCCTGGCTTGAGCCGGGAACACGGAATCCAGTATTTTTATTAAGTTCTGGATACCGTTTGGAATTTATCCCGCATTTTATTCGGGACCGGTATGATGACACAAAAGGACTGGATACCGTTGAATCCTGTCATGGACTCCGATTCTTGAACCGGAATGACATATTTAGTCGCCATAATAATAAAAGAATAAGATAAATAATAAAATGTTTATGCAACTATCTTTGCCATTAAAGGAATAGCAACAAAAGTTCCTAATGAACTGCCCAGATTTGTAAAGACTACAACAAGCAGTATACGGGTTATCTTATTTTTCCAGAATCCCTTGATAGATACTATGTCTTCAGGAAGGCTCTCAAAATCCTTGACCTTCGGCTTCCTTAAGACCAGTTCGAAAAGACCGGATACCCAGCCTGCTGCAATCATTGGATTAAGTGAAGTCAATGGAGATGCAACTACAGCCGATAGGACAGTCAGGGGATGTGCAAGCGCGATTGCTGCACCAAGACCGGCAAGGACAGCATTGGCCAGAACCCACCACTTGATCATTTCGGCCCCCGCTGATATTCCCGCACTGAAAAATCCCGTGATAAACAGAGCGATAATTGCGGCAGGAATACCCCATTTAAAAAATTTGAACACCCTGCCTTTAGGGGGAATTTCCTCGAGCAAATCCATATTAATTTTCTTTTCCCAATATTTCTTAATGCCCGGGACATGGCCTGCCCCGACCACTGCCACTATCTTTTTGCCGGGAGCTGTTTTTATCTTGTATGAGAGATACTGATCTCTTTCATCAATCAGAATTTGCCTGAGTTCCGGAAGCTTTTCTTCCATTTCAGACAGCAATGTTTCAAGGACATCTTTTTCCTTAAGTTTCTCTATATCAGCCTCTTCTATTTCTTCAACTTCCCCGATTGAACTGACAAGATTTACAAGTAATTTGATTTTAGCCCAAAGGCCTATCAAGCGCCATATTCTTGACAGGGTAACACGGATATTTCTATCTGCAAGGTTTATTTCAGCTCCTGTCTCCTCAGCGGTTTTTATAGCGCTCATCATGTCTTCGCCAGGTTTTATTCCCAATTTTTTTGCGATCTTCTTCTGGAAGGAAGCAAGCATAAGATTTGAGAGGAGAAGAAATGCTTTTTTTCCCTTTATGACCTTTACCAGGTCAGTATCCTGCCATTTATTTTTCTGTGTAAGAGATTGATATCTGGATTCGCAGAGTTCAATACAGACCGTTTCAGGCTTTTCCTCCATGATGACATCGTGAACAAATTCTGCGCTTTCCCTTGAAACGTGTGCTGTTCCCAGGAGGATAATTTCCTTGTCATTAAAAAACATTCTGTGTTTATTATCGTTGTTTGACATATCTGTTTAGGTGTATAGTCATTAAGGTTTATCTTTCCAAATAGTATAAAATAAAAGTTTATTATCACAATCAATTTTGCTTGGAAAGCAGTATTTAAAAACTGTAACCCAAGAGGATTAAATGTTTCCGGCCGGAGGCTGACAATATTACTCATCATACTGTGGAGTTATATGGAATTTTAACTCATGGATATTTACCGGGTCTCGAACAATATAAAGATTTCCTGACTACTGAGTGGCTGGGCTCGAAATATAAAAGCGACTTGTTATGTGCCTATCAAATTAAGAAAGCGGTAAAAAATGCAGAAAACTAACCCCGTAAAAGAATTGCTTGAAAAAGGAGTAAGTGAAAGTATTTTTCCGGGTGCGGTGCTTTTTGCGGCACATCACGGTGAAGTTGTTTTGTTTGAAGAGGCTGGATACCGTTCCCTGAAACCTTATAAAAGAATAATCTCCAGAGATACCATTTTTGACCTTGCTTCTCTGACAAAGCCTCTTGCTACCACAATGGCTGTTATGAAACTGTTCGATAACAGTGATATCCTTCTTGATCAGCCGATCGGAAATATACTTCATGAAGACGTGCCAAAAGATAAAATAGGGCTGACCCCAAGGCTTTTATTATGCCACTGTTCAGGTCTGGCCAACTGGGAGCCTTTCTATTCAAAAATTATTCAGTACCCGCTGAACAACAGGAAAAAAATGGTAAGAAGAATCATAATGGATTTACCTCTGGTCTCCATGCCCGGAGAAAGTGCCTTATACAGTGACCTCGGATTCATTATTCTTGAGTGGATAATTGAGGAACTTACAGGCATTCCCTTGCATCTTTTTTTGGATCGCCATTTTTACGGCCCTTTATCTCTCAAAAGGACATTCCTCTGTGATATTGAGAACCATTGCATATTTGACCAGGATCAATTTGCCTCCACAGAAGACTGTATGTGGCGCGGCAAAATTCTTCAGGGTCTTGTCCATGATGAAAATGCATATTCCCTCGGCGGGTATTCCGGTCATGCAGGTTTGTTTGGAACTGCTGAAGACATCTATGTAATATTAAACATGTTGAGAAATCATTTTTATAATAAAAGCAATGCATTTTTAAGGCCTGAGACGGTTACCGAATTCTTCACAAGACAGGAGATTGCTGAAGACAGCACCTGGGCTCTTGGCTGGGATACCCCTTCAGAAGAGAATTCCAGCGCCGGAAAATATTTTTCCCGGAACAGTATAGGGCACCTTGGTTTTACAGGCACATCAATATGGATGGACCTCGAGAAGGATGTTATAGTGATACTTCTTACAAATCGCATCCATCCAACCCGGACCAATGAAAAAATAAAATTGTTCAGGCCGGTTATCCATGACAGGATCATGGAATATATCGGGGCAGGTTTTAAATAGGCGGCTTCAAATAAGCGGGCAGATTTAAGCTGATATTTAAAAGGTGATTAAGAATTCAATGAGGAGAAATAATAATGGCAGATCAGAACATTCGTCTTCATGAGAGACTTCGTGCGCTGGCCCAGAATCTCTGGTGGACGTGGCATCCCGAGGTTATCAGGCTTTTTACCGATCTGGACCCCTCTCTATGGAGACAGGTAGATCACAACCCGGTAGCATTCCTGAATCAGATTACCCCCGAAGAAGTGGAAAAACGCGCGTCGGAACTTGTCCTGCACAGCCGGATAAACTATGCGTTCAGGCGCCTTAATGAATATATGGTGGCAAATAATACATGGGGCTTCATACACGGCGGCAATCTGAATCACAGGCCTGTGGTATATTTTTCTGCGGAATTCGGGATTCATGAATCCCTGCCCATATATTCGGGTGGCCTGGGCATTCTGTCGGGGGATCATCTTAAAAGCGCCTCTGATCTGGGTATTCCTCTCATGGGCATAGGGCTTCTGTATGAGCAGGGTTATTTTAACCAGTACCTGAGTAAGGATGGATGGCAGGAAGAATCATATGTTGATCTCGATATTGAGCAGTCGCCACTGGTAACTTTAAAGGATCCTGAGGGCAAGCCGCTTGTTGTTAATGTTGAAACCAGGACCGGCTTTCTTCATGCACGGGTCTGGCAGCTTCAGGTGGGGCGTATTCCTCTTTTTCTGCTGGACTCAAACATAAAAGATAATTCAGAGGAAGACCGGCAACTGACATCGCGGCTTTATGGCGGGGACAACAGATTGCGCATACGGCAGGAACTGCTACTTGGTATAGGCGGCGCCCGCATTCTTCAGGCCCTGAAAGTCATACCAGGCGTCCTGCACCTGAACGAGGGGCACAGCGCCTTTGCCATACTCGAAGAAATCCGAAGGATAATGGAGTATGACCAGATACCATTTCACAGGGCTAAGCGCCGCGTATCATTATATTCGGTGTTTACCACACATACGCCTGTGGCCGCAGGTCATGACCGGTTTTCTCCTGAGCTGATGGAGGAGCATCTGGGTATTTTTCGGGAAAAACTGGGGCTGTCTCACGATGATTTCATGGCACTCGGACGTGTCAATCCCAGTGATAACCTTGAGCCGTTCTGCATGACGGTCCTTGCGCTGAAAAACTCACAACGAGCCAATGGCGTGTCTGCCATTCACGGGACAGTGAGCCGCCACATGTGGCGTGATCTCTGGCCGGGACGTCCGGAGTCGGAAGTCCCTATAGGCCATATTACAAACGGAGTGCATGTGCTTTCATGGCTGGCGCCTCAGATGAACCAGCTGTACGAGACTCACCTCGGGTATGACTGGGCCACGCGCATGGTACATCCTGATGTGTGGAGGAGAATAGAAGAGATCGATGATGAGGAGTTATGGGAAACCCACCAGAGCCTCAAAATGCGTCTCATACAGTTTGTACGCCGGCGTCTTCAGCTTCAGTCTGAACGCCTGGGCTATGCCAATACAATCAAGCAGATTGATCACATTCTTGATCCGGATGTGCTTACCATCGGCTGCGCCCGCAGGATTGCGGCCTATAAGAGGGGAGATCTGATTCTATCCCAGGCCGAGCGCCTGGAAGGCCTGATTTCTGATTCAACCAGGCCCATACAGATAATCTTTGCGGGCAAGGCCCATCCCCGTGATGACGAGGGCAAGCGTCTGCTTCAGAGGATCGCGAAATACGGTTATGAAAACAGACATTTAAGAAGGATCGTATTTGTTGAGAATTATGACTACAATGTTGCACGTCATCTTGTCCAGGGAGTTGATGTGTGGCTGAATACCCCGCGGAGGCCCCTTGAAGCGTGCGGAACAAGCGGGCAGAAGGTTGTTTTGAACGGTGTGCTTAATCTTTCAGTGCTTGACGGATGGTGGAATGAGGCCTATGACGGAAAAAACGGTTTTGCAATTGGTCACGGCGCCATGCACAATGATCCTGAAGAACAATATCGACGGGATGCTGAATATCTGTATGAGACCCTTGAAAAGGTTGTGATTCCCCTGTACTACGACAAAAACTCGGGAGGCTTACCTCATAAATGGGTCGGCAGAATGAAACATGCCATGCAGAGTCTGGGGTGGCGCTTCAATGCCGCCCGAATGGTAAAAGACTATACCGAGCGGTTTTATCTGCCGGCGGCTATTGCCACCTCGGCTGATACATGAAACATATGGAGAGCTTAAAAATGGCAGGCTGTTAAAAACAATGTCAGAATGAGAGCGATTCCTTAAAGGAGCATCTATGCCATTTAGGTGATACGCCATTATGTATCTGTTCTGCAAATCGGGAATCAGGGCAGTCTGAATTTATGGCGTTTGTGGTGCTGCTAAAGCGGTATTCAATTGCATTATCGTATCTGGAATGGTTCATGATTATTGTGTTGTTGTATATCCAGGTGCCTGGTGAGGATTCGATGCCTATACCCGCATCGGGAAATTCTCCTGAACCGTCATGATAGATCATGTTGTTGCGGATAATGCCGCCGAAATGAGGGGATGATTCGAGACCGAATCCAACACCACGGTCGCAGTTTATGATCAGGTTCTGCTCCACAACAGTGCCCTGTGAGCTGGTCCAGAAGTGTATGGCATGTTCTGCAATATAAACGCCGGGGCTCTGGATATCCCTGAAGGTGTTTTTGCTGACGATCCAGTCTTTTCCTAAATGTACATCCACTCCGCCTGTATACCAGTTCGGGGCCTTTCCTGCGCTGTACTCAAAAAGTTTGTGCTGAAGGAAAAATTATTCAAATTTCATAACACTCTACTATCTCACCAAAATAGAGCGTATGAAAATCGTTTTTTGGATATAGGTTCATATATTCCGCATCCAGGGATGCTGGATCCATAGCTGACTTGTAAACGATTTTACATTCAAAGTGTATTCCCGGAACCTGTATAATTGGTGAATGAGTTTTCTGTGCCGTGCCTGTTTTCAGACCGCATTCCTTAAATTTATCGCATGTACGTCCTGATTTGGTCCCGCAGAACATGAGTTCGTCCTTCATGTTGTCTCTTGGAAAGGACACGGTAAAATCAGATGCTCTTTCTATAATACCGAAGGTGTGTCTTGAGTCGCGTACAGCAACCATCATGATCGGCTTTGACCAGACGATCCCAACGGTTGCCCAGCCAATGGTCATGGTGTTAAGTCGTGCTTCTGCCTTTACAGTCAGAAATGCCCCGTTTTTTATCTGTGCCATCACCTTTTCAGCAACAGCCATGTAATCTAAATGGTTCATCATCATCTCCTGTTTTCATTTTCAGGTAAGCCTAATCAATTAATCAAAAAGGATAGTAAGACAAGCTCCGCGCGAAGATGCCCTTTTGCAGGGAGCAAGCCTTATGTTAAATATTTCTAACAGAATTGCTGAGAGGGCCTTTTTTTAATCAATGTAATATTACTCTCTAAATACCTTCAAGAAATCATCTCTTGAAATTCCGGCTTGAGTTAAAATGGTTCGAAGTGTTGAACTTTTAATGTTAGGATGGTTTGCATTCTACTCAGACCCCAGCTTCAGCTATAAAGGCCTCAATAACAGGAGGGTCCATTTCAATATCTTCAGAACCAAAGGTATCAATATGAAATTTTATTGCCGACTTTACGTCCAGCAGAGCAGCTTCATAGGTATCGCCTTGTCCTACAACAATGCCTTTCATACCCAATGGATATGCAACAAATGTATCCGGATGCTTTTCCACGACTATTTTATATTGTTTCATGTTAAAAACCCCATTTGGTTTAAATCAGTTTAATGAAAGGTATAATAGCATAATTCTCTTTCAACTATCAATTATTATTAACATATTTTATCTCAATGCATAACGCGGCGTTAAATTTAGGGGAGGGTTTATGAAAGCTTAAAACCCGAAGTATATCGGTGCCCGTAATACTGCCAAAGGGAAAATTCAGTGCCGGTTTTTACTAAAGGCATAAACAGTAATCTCCCTTAAAGCTGTTGTGAACTTTATCTGGTTTGTCGTTTTAGTACTGCTGATTGAATTATATCTTTTGCCGCTGCTATCAGATAAAGGGCCATTCCTGAAAGCGCAATATATGCACCGAAAAGGCGTTCGCCAAATGAAGAAATCGTCCACAAAATGTATCCGCTCCCAAGGCACAGAAGAATTTCCAGCCATTGCGTTACTTGAGACTTTCCTGTTTTCGTTGATTTCCATTTGGCTAATAGCATGAAAATAGGCCATGAAAAGGAAAGCAGGACAAGCCAGCCCTGCCATTCTCTTAAATCGAACCAGTCCTTTGCATATTGATAGTTAAATTCTACGGGATCATTTTTTGCCACAGCAGTGATGTTTCCGCCCTTCAAAACGCAGGAATTTCGCTCACATCTGGAAAGCGGCAGAGTAAGTGAACACAATATCAATACGGTAGCTATAATTCGAAGGATAGACAATTCTTTCATTTTGACACCGAATGTCTAATTCAGCCATCTCTGCCTTTTAGCGACTGGCTGCACTGGATATCTATCTGGTCAGTCTGTATCTCACAAATTGGATTTTGATGATGAAAATTATCTTTCACGGTTTCGGATTAAGGACAGCTTAATCACCAATAATTTCATTCAAACCTTCAATAATAAGAGATAGTTCTTCATCGGACACAGTTGTGACTTTCTTCCCTATGCGTTTTACGGAAAGGGTGCGAATCTGGCTGATTTTAACCCACGACTTTTTTGGTAGTTTTTTCCCTTTTAACTCGAGCGTCAAAGGAAAGCCGGCCCTCTGCGCCTGACTAGTCAATGCAACGGCAATAACAGTTCCGGACCTCTCATTAAAAACATTGTGGCTTAATACAAGGACAGGGCGCAATCCGCCCTGTTCGCTACCAATTACAGGATTTAGATCCGCCCAGTATATATTACCCCTTAATATGTCGGCCATTCTTCTAACTCCGACGAAAAACCTTCTTCTGAAAAGGATTGTTCAAATTCAGGGTCAAGCTTTGTGCATTCCTGGGAGAGACGTCTTTTTTCAATACGTGCTATTTTTTCTTTAACAGCCTCCTGGATAGCATTGCTGCGGCTTGGAAACAACTTGGATTTAACAAGGCCGTCGAGTTGTTTTAGTGTGTTGTCATCAATTGTAATGGCAATTTTTGAAGCAGTCATTTTTTAATACCTCCGGTATGATAATATATCATACCGGCTTTGCTTTCAAGAAAAATATCAATTTTCCTTTTATGGCTAACGGCGCCATCAAAATGCGCAATGGGGTGTGTGAATGGGTGGTCTCTCAATGCATAGTAAATATTCGGGTACTCTATGACCGGAGTAATAATTTCAAATGATCGTTACTCAAATTGAACGCATCCATCAGGCTGGTCTTTTTGACAGATTTAGGGTAATAGTCCAATAAACAGTGGAAACTTGATATGGGGTAATGCCCTAAATATGAATAGAGTACTTTCCAGACCCGCAAAGAGGGAGCTTTGAAGATTTTTGTGTTAAAGGAGAATGCCGAGAATGGAAGACAAGATAAGGATATTATGTATATGACATCATAGATCCGAGAAATACTCGTGATTATATAATGCAAATGCTCAATATTATAAAAAACTCAGAAAACCGTGGGATAGGAAGGCATCTCCTCGCAAACTGGCCAACCAAATTCTGATGGCTTCATAAAAAATCCAGGTCGCCAAAAAAGAGTCAAGTCCTTGTTGAATATTCCTCATTCAGGTCTGATGCTTTTTACAAACTTAATTTTGCCGTTCTCAAACTTTCGAATAACAATGCATCTTTTTTGATAAAGAAGCTTTTACTGCAAAATTCATAAGGCTACTACTTTATCAAGTTGATAGTGTACATATAAGTTGATAATGTATATATAAATTGATAGTGTATATATAAATATATACCATATTTGACAATATTCTGCTAATATGTGTACTATAACTGAATTGATCAATCATTAAGCAATTTCAAAATCAGCTATTCTGTATGAGCTCTGTTTTAAGTAAGTGTTTAAGCAAATGAAATATAAGGTCTATTCCTGCGAGCAAAGCCTTTATTTTTCGGCTTTGGATGGATTTAAGGTTTTTGAAAAGGCATTTTTTATAGTAATTTTGAAATTGAGAGGGCACGTAAATGGAAAAAAAAGAATTGTTTAGTACCAGGGAAGTAGCTCAATTTTTGAATATTAATGAAAAAATGGTGTATACCCTGATAGCTGAGAAAGGGCTTCCTGCCAGCAAGGTTACGGGCAAGTGGCTTTTCCCGCGCCATCTGGTTGAGCAATGGCTGGAAAACCAGACCATAAACTTTCCTAAGAGCGGTCAGCCCCTGCCTCCCTATCACGGACTGCTGATAATAAGCGGGAGCAATGATATACTTCTGGAAAGAACTATTTTTCTTTTTAACAGGATTTATCCAGAGCATGTTTCTGTGTTCGGCAACCTGGGAAGTCTCGGAGGCATACGTGCCCTGAGGCGCAACCTGTGTCATGTTGCGGCCAGTCATCTCATGCAGGGAGATGAAAAGGAATACAATTTCGGTGTTGCAAAAGAGGAACTGGAACAGGTTCCAGGCGTTGTAAATTTCTGTCAGCGCGAGCAGGGAATAATAATTCCGAAAGATAATCCAAAACATATTGAAAGTGTTGCAGATCTGGGAAAGCCCGACATAAAGGTTGTGAATCGTCCTTTAGGCACTGGGACACGTTTGCTTTTTGACGCTGAACTATATAAGGCCGGAATTGATGTCGAACGGATAAAAGGTTATAACCACGAATTAAAGCAGCATATGGATGTTGGTCTTGAAATCCTTTCAGGAAGGGCAGATGCAGGACCAGGGATAAAGGCTGTCGCAGGCCTGCTTGGTCTTGATTTTATTCCTATTCGATGGGAACGCTTTGATTTGCTTATACTCAAGGAAAGATTTTTTGAAAGAGGGGTCCAGCTTTTTCTGGGCCTTCTTCATGAACCGGAATTTCGAGAGCTTGCAAGGGAGTTGCCGGGTTATGATTTAGAACTTTGTGGTAAGATGGTTTTCCCTCTTTAATATCCATCTTTAGTATCCATCCTAAAAAAGAATTTTTCACAGATAATGTGCAAAAATGCACGTGTTCTTTATTTCAAGCCTTAACAACTGAAAAGGAGAAACTGGTTAATGAAGAAAAAGGTGTTGATCGGGTTTGCTATTTTAGTCGCGCTATTTTTGTGGTCTGTAGTATCCATATTCCCTGACTGGTTGTGGTTTGAAAGTCTGGGCTTTTTTTCCGTTTATAAGACGATGCTTTTGACCAAAATTGGATTCGGCAGTGCAATATGGCTGTTCCTTTTGCTTATTATATATCTGAACCTTTATATCGCGAAAAAGGTTACTGCAGGTGCCCAACACAGAGGATTTCTTGATGATAACGGGCACATCCCCCAGCTCGGTATTTCCATCAAGACTATGAATTCTCTGTTGCTGGCCCTTATTCTGATTGCCAGCTTCATAATTGCAACTAAAGGATCTCTTCAATGGGATATAGTGCTGAGACATTTTTTTCAGCAGGAGTTTGGCGAAAATGATCCCATCTTTGGAAAAGACATAGGCTTTTATATTTTCTCATTGCCTTTTTATTCCTTTATCCGTCACGGGTTGGTAGTACTTTTTGTATTTGCGGGCCTTCTCACAGTTATAACCTATTTCAGGGACGGGGCTATTCAGCTGATAGACGGTTCAGGAAATGAAGAGGGTTTTATTTTGCCAAGGTCAAAAATTTCGATTTCTCCAAAGGCAAAAAAACACCTTCTCTTTCTCGGCGGAATCATTGTTATTTTAATGGCCTGGGGTTACTACCTGAAGGTCTATGAATTGCTTTATTCAACACAGGGAGCTGCATTCGGGGCCAGCTACACCGACGTACATGTCAAGATATGGGGATACAGGGTTCTGGTTTTTATATCCGCTGCATTTGCTGTTATACTTTGTTATAATTCATTGAAGCCAAAGACCAGAATGTTGCTTATGAGCGGAGGAGTGTGGCTGGCCGCGATTTTTCTCTTTTCTACCATTATCCCCATTTTCGTCCAGAAATTTATTGTCAAACCCAACGAATTGTCAAAAGAATTGCCGTATATAAAATATAATATTGAAAATACACGAAAGGCATACAACCTTCACAAAATCATGGAGGTGGACTTTGCGGCTGAAGAGCAGCTTGATCCGGAAGATCTCAAGGCCGATGATACAACCATACAGAATATCAGGATATGGGATGAACGTCCCCTGCTCCAGACATACAGGCAGATACAGGCTATAAGGCTTTATTACGATTTCAATAATGTTGATGTCGGGCGATATGTTCTCGGCAACCAATACCGGCAGGTCATGCTGGCGGCCCGTGAACTTGTGGTGGATCAACTTCCTTCTCAGGCAAACACATGGGTCAACAGACATCTTAAATATACTCACGGATATGGTCTGGCGTTAAGCCCGGTCAATGAAGTTACTCCGGAGGGCCTCCCTCAACTACTTATCAAGGATTTACCGCCTGTCTTTGATGTTGATCTGAAAGTGGAGCGTCCGGAGATATATTATGGAGAAAAAACAACTGAATATGTCCTTGTTAAAACAAAAACAGAAGAATTTGACTATTCAAAGGGAGAAAAAAATGTTTACACAATCTATGAAGGTAAAGGTGGTGTTCTGATTGACTCCTTCATTAAAAGAGCATTATTTGCAGCCGAGTTTAAAGATCCTCAGATACTTTTTACAAATTATCTAACTCCTGAAAGCAGGATTATGTATAACCGCCGAATCGACAGGCGTCTGAGAGTAATAGCTCCTTTTCTCGACTACGACGCAGATCCGTATCTCGTAGTATCTGAAGGAAGACTCTTTTGGATGATTGACGGCTATACGACCTCGGACATGTATCCCTATTCCCAGCACTCAAAGAGTCCTTTCGGCAAGAAACTGATTAATTATATCCGTAATTCAGTAAAGATTACCGTAGATGCATATAATGGCGAGGCGGTATTCTATTTGATTGATGAAAATGACCCTGTTGCCAGGGCCTATTCGAAGATGTTTCCGGAATTGTTCAGGCCATTTAACAAAATGCCTGATGATTTGAAGAGACATATCAGATATCCTATGGGCCTGTTTGAATTGCAGGTTGGCGCATACGGCATTTATCATATGGAGGATCCTCAGGTATTCTACAATCAGGAAGACCTCTGGCAGGTTCCGGATGAGATATACGGTGACAAGCGCCAGTTGATGAAACCCTATTACATCATTATTAAACTGCCGGAAGAGGACAGGGAGGAGTTCCTGCTTATGATCCCTTTTACACCCTCGAAAAAGGATAATATGATAGGGTGGCTGGCGGCCAGATGTGATCTGTCCAACTATGGCAGCCTATTGGCTTTCAGGCTTCCGAAGGACAAATTGATATATGGTCCTATGCAGATCGAGGCCAGGGTGGACCAGCAGACAGAGATATCCAGGGAATTTTCACTGTGGAGTCAAAGAGGGTCAAGTGTCATCAGAGGGAATCTTCTGGTCGTCCCGATCGGTAAAACATTTATATATGTGGAACCGGTATATCTGGAGGCAAGGCAGGAAATTCAGTCTTCCCCGACTAATGATCAGTCTGCCTTAAAAAGTAAAGGGGAGAGAGGCGGCTTTTTAAGACCTGCCAAGGCACGAATATCGGCGTTGCCGGAATTGAAAAGGGTGATTGTCTCCTTTTCAAATAAACTGGCTATGGAAGAAAACCTCGAAACGTCGCTTGGCAAGCTAATGGAAGGCAGTATTTTGTCTGATGAATCTGCTGCAAGCCTGTCTGACTCTTCACCTGCCAGGGATATCCGCAGTCTTATAAGTCAGGCTCTGCAGCATTATAATAGTGCCAAGGAGTTTATACGCGGGGGCGATTGGGCATCCTATGGCAGGGAGCTGGAAAGGATGGAGGAGATACTTAGGGGAATAAATGAATAGATGTAACTATTATAAGGAGACGGCATTATGAAAAAAGCCATAATGATAGCATTGATTATGAATCTGGCGGGTTTTATTCAGGCTTTTGCCTGTACGACCATGCTGGTAACAAAAGGTGCATCGCAAGACGGATCAGTCATTGTAGCTCATTCGGACGACAGCGAGTTGTTTGATCAGCGACTTGTTTATGTTCCTGCTGCTGACCATAAGCCAGGATCGCTCCGCCCTGTTTATTATGATGCCGCTTCTCTGGGCGACAGGCCTGAATATCACGGATATGTGCTGCGCCGATATGTAGGTGTTGACAGGGGGCCTGCTTATGTCAACCCTGATCAGCCTCAGAGTATACCGCTCGGCAGTATTCCTCAGGTTGAGCATACTTATGCCTATTTTGACGGCTCCTACGCAATAATGAACGAGCACCAGCTTATGTTCGGCGAGTGTACTGATGGCACAAAGATTCAGCCTGAACCGGTACCGGGTAAACTTATTTTCTACAGCGCCGAACTCAGCCGTGTAGCGGCTGAGCGCTGTACAAAGGCACGCCAGGCGGTTGAACTGATAGGTAATCTCATTGAGTCATACGGTTATTACGGCACAGGTGAAACCCTGCCAATCGCGGATACAAAAGAAGGGTGGGTCATAGAAATGGCTCCGAGTCCTGAGGGAACCGGTGGCCTTTGGGTAGCAAAGAAGGTGCCGGATGGAGAGGTTTTTGTAGCTGCAAATGAACTGCGCATTCGTGAAGTCGATACTGATGATTCTGATATGCTATTCTCCAAAAATCTTCATGCAATTGCCAAAAAACATGGATGGTGGAAACCGGAGGACGGAAAGCTTGACTGGCTACGGACCGTAAGTCAGGGAGAATACAGTCATCCCTATTATTCACTGAGGAGGGTATGGCGTCTGCAGGCGCGGATGGCTCCTTCACAAAAGAGATCGCCATGGGTGGAAGACGGCTTTACCAGAGAATATCCCTTTTCCATTAAGCCGGACAAAAAACTTGGCGTCAGGGATGTCATGAATTTTTTCAGGGATTATTATCAGGGAACCGAATTTGACCAGTCTAAGGGAATAACAGCTGGGCCTTTCGGCTGTCCTTACCGCTATCCCGGTCCCATGGATGCAGGAGGAGATACCGGAGATCCTAACGCCAGATTAAAAGGCGCATGGGAACGCCCGATTTCAATATATAGATGCGGATTCAGTTATGTCTGCCAGGCACGCGACTGGCTGCCTGATCCAATAGGAGGGGTGGTCTGGTTTGGCCCTGATGAGCCCATGAGTACCTGTTATGTACCCTTTTATGCTGGTGTTCGAAAAATCGCAGCGCCATATTACACCTGTGATACGACGGTTTTCAGTCAGAAAAGCGCCTGGTGGGCATTTAATTTTGTGGCCAACTGGGCTGGTCTGAAATACAGCTATATGATTAAGGATATCAAGCAGAAACAGGATGAAATTGAATGCGCAGAACTTGAGGGCATCAGGAAAATGGATCTGAAGGCAGTTAAAATCTATAAATATGATCCTGAAAAGGTCAGGGATTTGCTCACAACTTATTGTGAAAACCAGGCAAACCAGGTTGTAGATGAGTGGTGGAAATTTGCATGGATTCTTGTTGCCCGATATGATGATGGATATGTGAATGCTCCGGGAAAAATGGCACAGGAAGTCGGATATCCTGAAGAATGGTATAAAAAGTCCGAATGGCCAAACGGCCCCAGGACTTACCAGAGAACCAAAAGCAAGTAAGTGCAACATGCCTTCCTCAGTATGGGTTGCTTTGATGTAATACCTGTAGTGTTATCTGCAGACATATAAAGCAATATGTTTACAGCATACCGTAAAAGATAATATCTTGCCGGTTATAAGAAATAATCAGGCATAGGGGGTCAAGTCTTTGCTTGACACAGCCGATTTAATTGATTAAATATACGGCATGCCAAGACCGTTAAGAATTCAATATCCGAATGCTTGGTATTACATAACAAATCGCGGAAGGCCCGGGGGAAAATTCTGCTCCGGAAGATATGATTACCTGGCTTTTCTTGATCTTTTCCGGTAATAATCCCTGATGTTCGATGTAAGGGTTGCCGCATTCTGCTTGATGCCCGATCACTATCACCTGCTGGTTCAGACCCCTGATGCAAATCTGTCGCAATTTGTGAGGCATTTGGACGGAGTATATACCCAGCGATTTAATCTGGGACATATGCATCGGCAGCTTGTTCCGTGGAAGATACAAGTCGGTTCTTATTGATCAGAATAGGTATCTAATGGATGTTGTCCGCTAAATCCACAGAAATCCCATAAAAGCAGGACTCGAAGACAGATTCGGCCGGTACCCATGGACAAGCCATAAAGGGTATGTGTCGTTGTCAAAAAAATGGGACTGGCTGCACAGGGAATTTGTCTTGTCAAAATTCTGTAAAGACAGGGAAAGGGCCATCAAATACTATAAAAAATTTGTTTCAGAGGAGAGTTCGAAGAGACAGTAAGAATCCTTCTGAAAACGATTGCCAGGGCCTTCAATATAAGGAAGTCCAGTTCGGTAAGCAGCATTGTTAACAGGACAGCAAAGTTGCTATCTTCTTATGGAGACATGAGAAGTTCTTATGAACAAATCAACCATTTTCTGAATTCGGATAAAAAGTAACTTTAACTCAGCCTGGAGGGAGTTTTGGGAAAAACAGGTACTGCAGGAAATAAGGACAAGCGGGTCAGATCCGATTGTTTCGTTGAAATTGAACTGACTGAAATGGGCGGGATAGAGATAGACCTCAAAAGCAAGGTAATAAAGCTTTACAGAGAAGCTATCCTCGATCTCTGTATGGAGGAATTGAGGTTTTTCGGGATCGAAAATGCAAAAGTAATTATAGAAGATCACGGTGCACTACCGTTTATACTGGAAGCAAGAATAGAGGCAGCAGTGAAAATGTGTCTTGACACGGACAGAGAATTCCTGCCTGAAATGATACCTGAAAACCTCTACCATACTGAAAAAGAACGTTTCCGTCGTTCCCGTCTTTATCTTCCGGGAAATACGCCGAGCTACATGATTAATGCGGGTATTCACAAGCCCGATGGAATTATCCTGGATCTTGAAGATGCAGTTGCTCCTTCGAAGAAGGGTGAAGCGAAAATTTTAGTCAGAAATGCACTCAGGCACATCAATTTTTACGGTGCAGAGCGCATGGTAAGGATCAATCAGATCCCCATGGGCTTGGATGATCTTGATTATGTAATACCTCACAACGTGAATGTAGTTCTTATTCCAAAATGCGAAAGCGCTGAACAGATTTTAGAGGTGGATGAACAAATCCTCAGGATTTCCCGCGAAAATGATGTGCATAATCCTGTTTACCTGATGCCGATTATTGAGTCAGCACTCGGTGTTGTTAAGGCCTTTGAAATAGCATCGTCATCTGAAAATATTGTTTCCCTTGCAATCGGGCTGGAAGATTATACTGCTGATGTGGGGACACAGAGAACAATAGAGGGACGGGAATCGTTTTTTGCCAGGAGCCAGGTGGTAAATGCTGCCAGAGCGGCAGGAGTTCAGCCAATAGATTCGGTGTTTTCAGATGTTGCTGATACTGAGGCCCTTAAGAAAACTATTATTGAATCAAAATCTCTGGGTTTTGAAGGTATGGGCTGCATTCATCCGCGGCAGATAAATATAATTCACAAATATTATGCGCCGAACGAAGCTGAAATAGAAAAGGCTAAAATGATCATAGAGGCTTTTTATGAAGCAGAACAAAAGGGTATGGGGGTGGTATCTCTAGGTTCGAAGATGATTGATCCTCCTGTTGTAAAAAGGGCACTGAGGACGATGGAGTATGCTGTAAAGGCAGGGAAATGTCCTAAGGATTGGAGGAAGGTGGATGCCTGATAATTTAATTGAAAATGCAATGGGACGGATGATCCCAACCGAGATAAACGGTAAAAAAATTATACCCTTTATGGGGCTTGGAAAGCATATTCCAGAAGGAAGAAAGTACGGCCCGCAAATATTTTCATCTGTGAATTATCCTGCTGACGGAAATAAAGTGGTGCCATCATTGAAAGATGCTCTGATCAAATGCGGTTTGCGGGACGGGATGACTGTCTCCACTCACCACCATTTGAGGAACGGGGATCTGGTTACAAATGAGATCTTCAGGATTGCCTCGGAAATCGGGATTAAAGACCTGGTCTGGTTCCCTTCTGCGTCTTTCCCGTGCCATGAACCCATTATTGAATATCTTGAAAACGGCACAATAGATCATATTGAAGGGAGTATGAATGGCCCTTTGGGACGATTTACTTCCCAGGGGCGGATGAAGGGGACAGGGGTTCTCCGTTCACACGGCGGAAGGTACCAGGCGGTGCAGGACGGCGAAGTGCGGATAGATATTGCTGTCATAGCAGCGCCGACGTCCGACCCTTTCGGCAATTCAAACGGGCTTTACGGACCATCGGCCTGCGGTGGACTGGGTTATGCCCTGGCGGATTACCAGTATGCAGACAGGGTTATTATACTGACTGATAACCTTGTACCGTTTCCATGCTTTCCCATGCAGATCGTGGGCAACTATGTCGATTTTGTTGTGGAAGTGGAAAGGATAGGGATCCCTGAAAAAATTGTTTCAGGGACAACCAGAATCACCAGGAGTCCTGACCGTCTATATCTTGCTGATTTGACTGCAAGGTTTTGTGACGAAGCAGGATTGATCCGTGACGGGTTTTCATTTCAGACAGGAGCAGGAGGAACTTCACTTGCTATTGGAGAAAACTTTCACAGGATTCTCAAATCGCGGGGAATAAAGGCAAGGTTTGTATCAGGAGGGAGCACACAGTACATATCGAACATGCTCAAGGACGGGTGTCTTGATTATCTTCTGGACGCCCAGACATTTGATCTGGAATCTGTGCGGTCCATGAGAGAAAATCCCAATCACGTGGCTACCTCTATTTTCAATTGCTATAATTATCACGGCAAAGGTAACTATACCACGATGATGGATATTGTGATACTTGGGGCAACAGAAGTGGATGTCAATTTCAACGGCAATGTGGTTACCCATTCCGACGGTTACCTATTGCACGGTATAGGCGGCTGGCAGAACGCCCTGTTCGGCAGGAATGTAATTCTTCCCATCCCCTTATTCCGAGACAGGATCCCTGTGATTAGAGACGAAGTTACCACACTGTGCGGTCCTGGAGAGCTTATTGACGTGATCGTAACCGAAAGAGGCATTGCTATTAATCCGCTCAGGGTTGACCTTATAGAAAAGATGAAAGGTTCTGATCTTCCCATTAAGACAATCCATGAATTGAAAGAAGAAGCTGAAAGGATCTGCGGCAAGTCAAAAACTGCTGAATTTGAAGACAGGATAATTGCTGCGATTAAATGGGTGGACGGGACAGTTATAGATGTTGTTAGACAGGTTAGAGAATAAAGGAGAAATTATGACAGAAAAAAGAACAGTTGTTTTGATGCCTGGTGACGGAATAGGCAAGAAGGTTTTGCCTGAGGCTATAAGGGTTTTGGATGCTGCCGGATTTGAGGCTGAATATGTACATGCGGACATTGGATGGGACTTCTGGTGCAGGGAAGGGAATCCTCTTCCTGACAGGACACTCGAATTATTGGAAAAACACAAAATCAGCCTTTTTGGTGCTATAACATCAAAACCAAAAACAGAAGCAGCAGAAGAGCTTGCTCCGGAACTTAAGGAAAAGGGATATGTCTATTACAGTCCTATTGTCGGACTGAGGCAGCATTTTGATCTTGATATATGCATAAGGCCCTGCAAAACTTTCAAAGGCAACCCCCTCAATTTTATAAGAAGAGGGAAGGGCGGGGCTATCGAAGAACCCGAAATTGATGCGGTGATTTTTCGGCAGAATACCGAAGGACTGTACGGAGGTGTTGAGTGGACAGATCCTCCTGAAGACGTATTTGCGGCATTGAATACCCATCCCAAGATGAAGAACTTTTCCTGGTGCCCAAAAGAGGAACTGGCTGTATCTACAAGGATTTTCACAAAAAAGGCGTCCACAAGGATTATCAGGGCGGCCTTTATGTATGCAAACAAGTTTGGATACAAATCGGTTACACTTTGCGAAAAACCTAATGTCATAAGGGAAACCTCCGGAATGATGCTCGCAATTGCAAAGGAGATGGTCAAGGAATATGATGGGATATCCCTTAAAAATACCAATATTGATGCCCAGATGATGTGGATGACGAAAAATCCTGAGGATTACGGAGTTATTGTAAGCGGAAACATGTTCGGCGATATTGTTTCGGACGGATTTGCCGGGCTTGTCGGAGGTCTGGGTTTCGCATGCAGCGCAAACATCGGCAGAGAAGTTGCCATATTTGAACCTACTCACGGCTCTGCACCTGTATATGCGGATTATGAGACATCAATCGTAAATCCGATTGCCATGATACTTTCAGCATGTATGATGCTTGATCATATCGGTGAAACCGAAAAGGCGGCAAAAATCAGAAAAGCAATTGCCGAGGTCGTGGAAGAGGGCAAAGTACAATGCTATGACATGATGAAGCTTTCAGGTTCACCTGAAGTACTGAAACAGGGAGCGGCTTCAACAACACAGATGACGGATATAATTATTGAGCACCTGGTTTGATAAAGCCGTGAAGGTTGAAGACAGGAGAATGAATATGGATATAAAGGAATTATGGCCTGAATTGGACTGGATCAAAGATGATGATTTGAGAGAAAAGACAGCCAATACCTGGAAACTCGCTCTGGAAAGAAGCGTTTTAAAAGCCGAGGATTTACTGAATATTCCCTTTACACTTCTGGTGCCTGATTTGAAGGTAACTTTTATGGCGCATAAAAGGGCCGTAGTTCACATTGCAAAGGAAAGCGGGGAAAAAATGAATCATTTTTTTAAAGATGATCTGCCGGTGAACATGGATGTTTTGATCTCAGGTGCAATACTGTGTGATGTCGGAAAACTGCTGGAATATGAACTGGATGATAAGGGCAGGGCAGTCCAGGGGAAATATGGAAAATATCTCAGGCATCCCTTTTCAGGAGTGTCTCTGGCCGAAGAATGCGGTGTCCCGCCTGAGGTTTGTCATATCATTGCTGCCCATGCAACAGAGGGTGATCTGGTTAAAAGGTCTACTGAGGCTTATGTAGTCCATCACGCAGATTTTATGACCTTTCTTCCGTTCAAGAGCCGGCTGCAGGTTTGATTTTTTGAGGAAAACAGGAATAGGGCATTTGACAAGATAACAGGATGGACATGATATTAATCCGTTTATTTCCCTGACAATTAATGACGTCAATTGTCATGCTGGTTTTAAAGGCTGTGTTTTAATCTTTTCGGGTTAAATCTGCCGGAGGCAGACAAGCCCGCCATAAACACGGCGGACAAGTATCCCCGAAGCTTGCTTCGTCTTGTCATCCCGGACTTGATAAGCCTGCCCCGGAAAGCGTTTCGGGGGGATCCAGTCAAGCATGTTTCTGGATTCCGGCCCCGAACAGGAATCCGGGACAGGCTGGAGTTTATCCCGAACTTGATTCGGGGCCGGAATGACGGTTGATACCCCATAGCTTGCTGCGGGGTAGTTCATTCATGTAAATCCTGTCAGAAAATTTCGAAAAAGGAGAAAGGCGTGACAGTCATAGAAAAAATTATTGCAAACCATTCTAATAAGGAAAAGGTCTCTCCAGGAGACATTGTTGATATAGAAATTGATGTTCGTGTGGCCAGGGATTTTGGCGGGGCAAATGTAGTAAAAAATCTTCAGGATAATGATCTGGAGTTAGATGATCCTTCCAAAACATTTTTCACCTTTGACTGTAATCCCGGCGGATCGGATCAGAAATATGCTGAGAACCAGCATTTATGCAGACAGTATGCCAGAAAAACGGGAATCAGAGTGTATGATGTGGATGCCGGTGTCGGAACCCATCTGGTAATTGAAAAAGGTATTGCGTATCCGGGCTGTACAATAATATCCACAGATTCTCATGCCAATATACTGGGTGCGATAGGGGCCTTTGGACAGGGTATGGGAGATATGGACACAGCCGCCGCATGGGCTAACGGTAAATTGTGGTTTAAAGTCCCTGAATCCGTAAAGATCACCTTAAAGGGAAAGCGTCCAAAGAATATTTCAGCAAAGGATATCGCTTTAAACCTGTTGAACATATTTGGCTCCAATAAATTATTGGGTTTTTCCGTTGAAATATATGGTGAGGAAACGGACATGTTCACACTGGATGAAAGAATTACAATAGCTTCCATGGCAACGGAGATGGGTGCGATTATTATTCTTTTTACTCCTTCAAAAGATGTGTTGAACTACTGTGAAGAACGATCAGGCAGTAAGCTTGAATTGATCAATGCAGATGAAGATGCGGTATATGTTCAGGAAATTGAACTCGATTTCAGCAGCTTCAGGCAGATGGTATCCCTGCCCGGTCATCCGCACGACACGGCTAATATCAATGAAGTGAAAAAGACCAAAATTGATTCAGGATTTATAGGCTCATGCACTAACGGAAGGCTCGAGGACATGCGTGCTGCGGCAGAAATACTGAACGGAAGAAAAATAGCTCCGGGAGTTGTTCTGAAAATAGTCCCCAGCACGGATGAGATATGGAAGAGCTGCCTTGAGGAGGGATTGATATCCACATTCAAAAATGCGGGTGCACTTGTCGGCAATGCGGGCTGTGCAGGTTGCGCTGCAGGTCAGTTAGGGCAGAATGGCCCGGGTGAGATTACGATCAGCACGGGTAACAGGAATTTTAAGGGAAAGCAGGGTAAGGGAGAAGTCTATCTTGCCTCTCCTGCAAATGTTGCTGCTTCGGCTGTTGCCGGCTATATTACAACCAGGGATGATATCCCTGATAACCCCGCAATATTTTCTGTTACGGAAAGTAAGATAAAAAAGGAAAAGGTCAAGAAGGATAGCAGTAAGGACAAAAAGGTTGTTGTTGAAGGAAATGTATGGGTCATCAAAAAGGACGATATTGATACGGATATGATTTATCATAACCGTTATCTGACCATAACCGATAAAAATGAGATGGGTAAATATACCTTTGACAACCTCGAAGGCTGGGAGGATTTTGCCGGTAAGGCAAAGAGCGGCGATATTGTCATCTCAGGAAAGAATTTCGGCTCCGGAAGCTCCAGGCAGCAGGCAGTGGACTGTTTCAAATCTCTCGGAATTCAGGCTGTAATTGCTGAATCATTCGGCGCTATTTATGAGCGGAACGCAATTAATGCCGCGTTCCCGATTCTTACATATAATAATCTGGATGACCTGGATTTGAAAGACGGCAATAAGGTCAGGATCGATTTTGAAAACGGGATAATAACCAACCTTGAGAACGGCAAAACAGGCCAGGTTGAAAGATTTTCAGAGGTTCAGATGGAGATATATAAAAAGGACGGCTTGATGAAGTAGAATTCCGAACGTTGCTTTTGAGCCATGATAATAGAAACAAGGAGAACATTATGAGTGGTAGAACCTTTGTCGAAAAGATATTCGATGCTCCAGAAGGGAGCATTGTATTTAAAAAACCTGATATCGTATTGTCACATGACAACACATCAAGCATTGAAGGCACATTTAAAAAAATGGGAGGCGAGAAGGTCGCTGATCCTGATCAAATATTGAGTGTGCTTGATCATAATGCCCCGCCCACGAACAGCAAGCTTGCCAACGACTATCAAAAAATCAGGGATTTTGTGAATTCCCAGGGTGTAAGCAAATTCTATGATGTAGGTGACGGTATCTGTCATCAGATAATGTCATATCATGCCAGGCCAGGTATGATAATCGTAGGAAGTGACAGCCACACATGTACTGCAGGGGCATTCAATGCATTTGCGGCAGGGATTGACAGGACTGAAACCGCAGGACTCTGGAAACAGGGAGAGACATGGTTCCGGGTCCCTGAGACAATCAAAATAACGCTCCTCGGAGAACTGAAAAAGCCAGTTGCTTCAAAGGATCTTGCTCTATGGATTATAGGAATGCTCGGATCAAGCGGGGCGGATTACATGTCTATTGAGTACCACGGTCAGGGCGTAGAAAGCCTTTCTATTTCTGAAAGAATGACGCTGGCGAACCTTGCTTCAGAAATGGGGGCCAAGAATGCTGTATTTCCATGCGATGGTGTTTTGAATGAATTTTACGGTGAAGAACTGAAAGGCGGTGTATGGGCGGACGAAGATGCAGTTTATTTAAAAGAAATCGAAATTGATCTGGGTGAAATATTTCCGGTAATCGCATGCCCGCACCATGTTGATAATGTGAAGGGTGTATCAGAGGTCGCAGGGACAAATATAAATCAGGCATTGATCGGGACATGTACAAATGGCAGACTGGATGACCTTAAGATTGCTTCGGATATCCTTAAAGGGAAAAAACTTCCTCAGGGTTTTCAGTTATTGGTAATTCCGGCATCAAAGAAAATATATACGGAGGCCATGAAACAGGGAATAATAGAGACACTTATCAATTCAGGCGCTAATATATTAGCGCCTTCCTGCGGTCCATGCCTGGGGACAGGGCAGGGAATACCGGCGGATGGCTATAATGTAATTTCAACCGCAAATCGCAACTTTCTGGGCAGAATGGGGAACAAGAATTCAAATATATATCTCGGATCACCTGCTACTGTTGCAAAATCAGCCCTTTACGGTGCGATCGCGGATCCGAGAGAGAAAAAGGGCATTGAAGCCTTTCCGTATAAGAAGGAACAAAGCAAGACCGTTATGGTTGCGCAGGAGGATGATCGTTATTTAAACGGGATATGGGATTATACGGATGTTGATAATTTAAATACAGACCAGATGTTTGCAGGCAACCTTACTTACAATATCAACAGTTCAGAGCCCGATAAGATTGCTCCCTATCTTTTTAAGGGATTTGATGACAGCTTTGCCGAGAGAGTGCAGAAAGGTGATGTTATTATTGCAGGAGAAAACTTCGGGTGCGGCAGTTCGCGTGAACACCCCTCTGTCGGGCTTGCTTTTGCAGGAGTAAGGGCCGTTATCGTAAAATCAGTATCAAGGATTTTTTTCCGTTCAGCAATAAATCAGGGCCTCCTGATTCTTGTAATACCTGAAGCGGTGGAGTATTACAGAAAAGGCGACCCTGCTGAACTCGATTTAGAAAACGGTATTATAAAAATAAAAGACAGGGATTTCAGCTTCCCAGCTCTTCCTCCTAAATTAATGGAGATAATTAAGGCAGGAGGGCTGGTCGACTGGATCAAAGGCGCATAAAGCAACTCATGGTGAACTATCGGACAGATTCCTGAAACTGATTTAAACATATTCTCAGGTATGAGTAAATTAGTGTTGGGTATAGTGAAATGACTATTTCGAGGAGAAACCCTTGAGCACCGTTTCTCTGGTTCGCTGCGAATCATATGAATACCAGCTGATTGATTCCTCTGTCCGCCGAGCAGTAAATCTGCTGGGCGGCATATCGAGGTTTGTAAAGCCCGGGAATCGAGTCTTATTGAAGCCCAATCTGCTGTCCGCCAATCCTCCTGAAAGACATATTACCACCAATCCCGCAGTAGTACGTGCCGTGGCCGCACTGGTAATAGAAGCAGGCGGGCTGCCGTTTATTGGAGACAGCCCTGCTCTCGATTCTTTTAAGCGGGTTTCGGAGAAGACGGGGATGGCAGATATTGCTGGAGAGCTTGGAATAGAACTTATTGAACTTACCAACCCTACTCCTGCCGCCCATCAGGATAATTCATTATTCAAGAAGCTGGAAATAGCCGCCCAGGCACTTGAAGCAGACGCAGTAATAAATCTTCCAAAACTAAAGACTCATTCACAGATGCTTTTTACGCTGGGGGTGAAAAACCTGTTCGGCACAATTGTTGCCCAGCGAAAGGCTGAATGGCACTATATGGTTGGAGTGAATCGTGATACATTTGCCTCCCTTCACCTTGATATATATCTTGCAATAAAGCCGGCTTTGACAATAATGGACGGGATTGTGGGAATGGAGGGCCATGGGCCTTCAAACGGCAGCCCAAGGCATGTCAATCTTATTGCCGCATCAGAAGATGCAGTAGCTCTGGATGTGGCTGTCTGTGATATTTTAAAAGCTCCCCTGAATTCTTTTCCGCTTTACCGTGCAGCCAAGGAAAGAGATATAGGCGAAACTGATTTAGGAAGAATTCTTTTCAAAGGCGACCCTGTTGAAAGCTTTGCAGTAAAAGATTTTGACTCACCGGCATTGGATTCTCTGAGGGTAATGCCGGGCGTATTTGACTGTTTCAGCAAGCGTTTTCTAGTATCAAAACCTTTTTGCGATAGACATAAGTGCATAGCCTGCGGGCAATGTGCAGAGTTCTGTCCCGCAGGTGCCCTTCAAATGAAGAAGCAGAGAATAATTTTCAATTATGAGAAATGCATTCGCTGTTACTGCTGCCAGGAAATATGCCCGCAGGATGCAATTCAGTTCAAAACAGGATTGCTGGTGAGGTTATTAAACCGGATGAATAGATAAGTAATATCTGATGACATTATAAAAGCTTGACAAAGGCTCAGATTTTTTGAGCATATAATCATTAATTGAACAAAATTTAACTTTTATAAATATCAGAGGATCAGAAATGGGAAAGCTGGCAGGTCTGGAGGAATATCTGGCTGAAAAATATAATATATCGGTTTTTGATAATGCAGTCGATTCCAGAAAGCAATGGGCAATGCATGTTCATAACAACAGCATTATTAAGGGTGTGATAAAAGAAAACCTCAGGTATGATATTAAAATCATAAGTAAAAATCCAGATGAAGAAGTTATCCCAAAAATTGATATAAAGCTGGTTTATCCTGACGCCATTTCTGATTCGGTAGGACCGCTTTTAAATGGAGACAAAAAGGTAAAGGCGCTTGGGCTTCAGCCAATATCCGCGCCAGCAAAAAGATATCATGTCAAAAACAAATCGCTTTTTCCATTGATGAAAGAGCGGAAACTCGTTTTTTTTACCTTGCTGGAGGGAGAGGTTGTCAGGGGTATAATCGCAGGGTTCAGCAGATATGAAATCACCTTGCATATGAAGGGAGGAGTTCCGGTAACAATACTCAGACACAGTATCTATGACCTGCGTGACAAGAATAGCCGGTGTTATTTAAAATCCTATCAGGAAACGCGCAGAGATTGGGAAAAGAGCCCCTTATACGGCATTTCAGATGGATAGATGGAAGCTCAGATACTGTTAGCTTGATTTATTGGTCCCGCTCAAGTATTATATTTATCAAAAAATAAGCTGAAGACCAGGGGCGTTAGCCCGTGGATGAAAGCGTTCATTGGAGTTGTTTGAATAATATTAATTGTGTTGAGATTATCAAAAAATAAGCTGAAGACCAGGGGCGTTAGCCCGTGGATGAAAGCGTTCATTGGAGTTGTTTGAATAATATTAATTGTGTTGAGATTATGATATGCTTATCACATGGATATAAGATTAAGT
>Ga0209408_1000046_pt1 | contig 96993 bp, 87 predicted proteins | sample AD_UKC107_MetaG_FD_184422 | JGI IMG/M metagenome (GOLD analysis project Ga0209408, IMG submission 184422) | Active sludge microbial communities of municipal wastewater-treating anaerobic digesters from Hong Kong - AD_UKC107_MetaG (SPAdes)... | ecosystem: Engineered > Bioreactor > Anaerobic >... | reverse complement strand
CTTGCTTGATATGTTTAATATGTTCTCCGGTGGAGCATTGGGACGTTTCTCATTGTTCGCTTTGGGTGTGATGCCTTATATTACAACTTCTATTATTATCCAAATTCTGGGACACACTGTACCTAAACTCAAAGAATTAAAGAAAGAAGGAGAATCTGGACGTAAGAAAATTAATCAATATACACGTTATTTTACTGTGATATTGGCTGCATTCCAAGGATATGCGATTTCTTTCTCATTACAACAAATGGGTTCTAGCAATGGTGTTGCTGTTGTCCCAAATCCAGGTTTTGGATTTTTATTTCCTGCAACTGTAGCTCTAACTGGAGGAACTATGTTCCTGATGTGGCTGGGTGAACAAATTAGTGAAAGAGGTATCGGGAATGGTATCTCATTGATTATTTTTGCAGGTATTGTTGTCGGTCTTCCTGCGGCTATAGGATCTACATTTTCTATGGTTTCTGAAGGAAATTTAAATGCCTTGGTTGCGTTATTGTTGCTTGTTATCGCACTAGGAATTACTTACTTTGTTGTGTTCGTTGAAAGAGCACAAAGAAGAATTACTATACAGTACGCTCGCAGAGGCGGACGTACAGGAACATTGGCACAAAGTTCATATTTGCCTTTAAAAGTGAATATGTCTGGAGTAATTCCTGTTATCTTTGCATCCAGTTTGGTATTGTTCCCTGGTACATTGGCACAGTTTTTAGGTCAAAAAGACGGTTGGGGTTGGTTACTAGATGTTTCAGCTTGGTTGTCACCTGGTAATGTGTTATACATGATTATGTTTGGTGGATTAATTGTCTGGTTTGCATTTTTCTATACAGCTCTGACTTTTGATCCGAATGAAATATCAGATAATTTAAAACGTTCAGGGGCAGTTGTTCCTGGTATCAGACCAGGAAGACATACAGCTGATTATATTGATAGTGTTACAACTAAAGTTACTTTCTGGGGAGCACTCTATTTATTGGGAGTGAGTTTAATGCCTCAGTTTATATTGAATATTTGGCAGGTTCCATTTGCCTTAGGTGGAACATCATTATTGATTGTTGTAGTTGTTGCGATGGATTTTATGGCACAGTTACAAACACACTTAATGTCTGGTCAATACGATAGTTTATTAAAGAAATCAAATTTAAAAAATTACGGTAAATCTGGAGTTCAAAGGCGCTAATTCTGGTTAATGGATTAGTTACTTAGCTCCAGTAAACAACTCTAAACAACGTGCGTAATGCGTTAATTAAGATTTAGAGAAAATTATATTCTCAATTGTTATAGTATTTTATCAGTGGCTTTTGAGAATAATTGAATAAAATGTGATAAAAGACACAGGCTTTGTTGCCTGTTTGTCTTTTGTTGCGTATAATGCACGGCTTTTTGAGCCAGAGTGGCACTTTAGCTAGAAGTTGTATGTAGAAAAAATCAACTGGCTAAAAAGTTTAAATTAAAGTTATTAGGAGAGTTAAATGGCGCGTATAGCAGGTGTCAATATACCGGTTTATAAACATGCCTGGATTGGTCTGACGAGCATTTACGGCATCGGTAGAACCAGAGCATATCAAATCTGTGAAAATGCAGGTATAAATCCAACGACCAAGGTCAAAGACTTGGATGAGGACTCACTGGAAAAAGTTCGTGGTGAAGTTGCAAAATTTACTGTGGAAGGTGACTTGCGCAGGGAAGTTGCAATGGATATTAAACGTTTGATGGATCTTGGCTGTTATCGTGGTTTAAGACACAGAAGAGGTTTGCCTTGCAGAGGTCAAAAAACCAAAAACAATGCACGCACAAGAAAAGGTCCGAAAAGACCTATCAAGAAATAAATAGATTACGAGAAAAGTTATGGCTAGACCTCAAAAAACCAAGAAGAAAATTAAAAGAACCGTTGTGGATGGAATTGCACACGTTCATGCTTCATTTAACAATACAATTATAACTCTTACAGATAGACAAGGTAATGCTCTTTCATGGGCAACTGCCGGTGGTGCTGGATTCAGAGGTTCAAGAAAAAGTACTCCATTTGCTGCACAGATTGCTGCAACAAATGCGGGAAAAGAAGCTCAAGAATATGGCTTGAAAAATTTGGAAGTTCGCATTAAAGGTCCTGGTCCGGGACGTGAATCTTCAGTACGAGCATTGCATGGTTTGGGTTACAGAATTACAAACATCCTTGATGTGACTCCAATTCCACATAATGGTTGTCGTCCATCGAAAAAACGCAGAGTGTAAGGAGAATAAATAATGGCAAGATATATTGGTCCAACTTGTAAACTAGCAAGACGTGAAGGAACAGATTTGATGCTTAAATCTCCTGCGCGTGCAGTAGAAACTAAATGTAAATTGGAACAACTACCGGGTCAACATGGTGCAACTATGCGTCGTGGAAAACCAACGGATTACGCAGCACAGCTACGTGAAAAGCAAAAAGTACGTCGTATTTACGGTGTTTTGGAAAAACAATTCAGAAACTACTATAAAAAAGCGGCTCGACAAAAAGGGGCAACTGGTGAAAACCTATTAAAACTTCTAGAGTCTAGACTGGATAACGTCGTTTATAGAATGGGATTTGGTGTAACTAGAAGTGAAGCCAGACAATTAGTTTCACATAAAGCAATTGAAGTGAATGGTAAAGCGTGTAATATTCCTTCTTACCATGTACAAGAAGGTGATGTGATTTCTATTCGCGAAAAAGCGAAAAAACAACTTAGAATTCAAGATGCGCTAAATATTTGGCAAGAAATGAATCTTTTTGCAGACTGGGTATCAGTAGATGCAAAAGCGATGTCAGGAACTTTTAAATCTGTTCCTGCAAGAGATGAGTTGCCAGCTGAGATTAATGAAAATCTCATCGTGGAATTGTATTCTAAATAATTAACTGAAGAGGTATATCTTATGTCAGATGTCTTGACTAAGTTATTGCGACCTAAAGTTGTTGCAGTAAAAGAAGAATCCGGCAATCGTGCCGAGATTGTGATTGAACCGCTTGAAAGAGGTTTTGGTCATACACTGGGAAATGCTTTCAGAAGAATTTTGCTTTCTTCAGTTCCGGGTTACGCAATCACTGAAGTAAAAATTGACGGTGTTGCACATGAGTTTTCAACAATTGAAAATGTTAAAGAAGACGTTGTTGAAATTTTATTGAACTTGAAAAGTGTAGCCTTCAGAGTAACAGGTGTCAGCTTAACTGATTTTGAAGTGTCATTGTCTAAATCGGGAGCTGGAGTAGTCACTGCCGGTGATATTCAAGTTGCTGAAGGTGTTGAAATTGCAAACCCAAACCATGTTATTTGTAACTTGGCCGGTAAAGCATCTATCAACATGACGATGAGAGTTAAGCAAGGAATTGGCTACGAGCCTGCGATTCAATCAGCTAAAAGTGAAGATACACGCTCAATTGGTTCATTGATGTTAGATGCCAGTTTCTGTCCAATCAAACGTGTTTCTTATGATGTTGAAAATGCTCGTGTTGAACAAAGAACAAATCTTGATAAATTGGTTTTGAATATCAATACCAATGGCTCAATTACTGCAGAAGAAGCAGTGCAAACAGCTGCAAGAATTTTAATTGAACAAATGGCAGTATTCGTAGACTTTGAAATGACTTCTCCGGTTGAAGAAGAGTCAGAAGAAGAAAAACTGAATCCGATTTTGTTGAAACCAATTGATGAATTGGAATTAACTGTCAGATCTGCAAATTGTTTGAAAGCAGAAAACATTCAGTATATTGGTGATCTTATTCAAAGAACTGAAGTTGACTTGTTGAAAACTCCAAATTTGGGTAAGAAATCATTAAACGAAATTAAAGCAGTGCTTGCAGAGATGGGATTGAATTTTGGTGTCAGATTAGAAAACTGGCCTCCGGCTTCAATCAGAACTGTTGAGCGTTTGCTGGGATAACGAAATAATTAGGAAGTGGTGAAATAAAATGCGTCATAGAAAATCAGGTCGTCAGTTAAATAGAAACAGTAGCCATCGCAAAGCGATGTTCAAAAATATGGCTGCTTCTTTATTTGAACATGAATTAATAAAAACAACATTGCCTAAAGCTAAAGAATTACGTCGTGTAGCTGAGCCATTGATTACTATTTCAAAAAATGATAGTGTGGCAAATAGAAGATTGGCTTTTTCACGTCTAGGTCGTAAAGATGTTGTGAAAAAACTATTTGAAGAGCTGGGAAGCAGATATGAAAAACGTCCCGGTGGTTATTTAAGAATTTTGAAGTGTGGTTATCGTAGCGGTGATAACGCGCCTATGGCTTATGTCGAACTTGTTGATCGCCCAAGGCCAAATCAGGTTTCTGATTCAGACAGCTAAAATTGCTTAAATTAGTTTAGAAACCCGGTCAAAAGCCGGGTTTTTTTTCAACAGAGAAAATGAAATGAATATTAAATCCTCACGATTTCTGAGTTTCCTGGCTTTCTTTACAACCGTACTGATGCTTTCCTATGCATACTACGAACAGTATGTTAACGGGCTTAATCCATGTCCGTTATGTTTAGTGCAAAGATTTATTATTTTGATAATTGGTGTTCTATTTTTAATCACCTTTATCTTTAATCCCCAAAAAATAATGAAAACTATCAGTGGAATTATCATTGCACTTATCAGTTTAACCGGAGCTTTTGTTTCAGCATGGCATGTTAGAATGCAGCATTTACCGCCGGATGAAATTCCGGATTGTGGTCCCGGTTTGGAATACATGGTTCAAAATTTTCCAATAGGTACGATTTTCAAAAATTTATTCACTGGCTCCGGGCAATGTGCTGAAATTGATTGGCAGTTTCTAGGCTTATCAATGCCTGCATGGACTTTTGTTTGTTTTATTGGATTTCTAATTTACACAATCATTTGGATGAGGATTAAAAATGACTGAATTAAACTGGGCACCTGAAAGCTGGAAGAATAAACAAATTCTACAACAAGCGAATTACACTGACTCTGAAAAACTAAATTCAGCTATCGAAAAACTTAGTGATTTACCGCCATTAGTCACCTCATGGGAAATCTTTAACCTAAAAAAGAAACTGGCAGAAGTTCAGGATGGTGAAAGGTTTTTAATTCAAGGTGGTGACTGTGCAGAAAGTTTTGAAGATTGTAGCTCGCCTATTATTTCTAATCGCCTAAAAGTTTTATTGCAAATGAGTTTGGTTTTAATTCATGGATTGAAGAAGCCGGTTGTAAGAATTGGACGTTTTGCAGGTCAATATGCTAAACCTCGTTCCAGTGATTTGGAATCCAAAGATGGAATTGAACTACCCTCGTATCGTGGCGATTTGGTCAACAAAATCAATTTTGATGAAGCATCAAGAGTCCCGGATCCTGAAAGAATGATTCAAGGACATGCATCATCAGCGATGACATTGAATTTTGTCAGAGCTTTGATTGATGGTGGTTTTGCTGATATTCGTCATCCTGAATATTGGAATTTAGCCTGGATTGAACATTCAGGACAATCCACTGAATATCAGGATATGATGAAAAAAATTAGCGAGTCTATAAACTTTGCTGAAACACTTGCTGGGCGTCGTTTAGGGAATCTGTCACGAGTGGATTTCTTTACTTCGCATGAGGCTTTGCACTTGCATTATGAGCAGGCACTCACACGAAAAGTACCGAGGCAGAATGGCTGGTTCAATTTAAGTACTCATTTTCCTTGGATTGGATTAAGAACCAATCAGTTGGAGAGCGCTCACGTTGAGTTATTGAGAGGAATACAAAATCCAATTGGAGTTAAAGTTGGAAAAGAAACCTCAAAAGAGCATTTGATTGGTCTTTGCAAAACATTAAATCCGAACAATGAAAAAGGAAAGCTAACGCTTATTCATCGTTTTGGTTCTGACAATATTGATAAGCATTTGCCAAATATGATTCAAACCTTGAAAGATGAAGGAATTGGAGTTATCTGGTGCTGTGATCCAATGCACGGAAATACCGAAAGCACATCCAATGGTTTTAAAACTAGAAAATTTGAAAAAATCAAAAAAGAAGTTGAATTGGCTATGGAGATTCACAAATCTGAGAATTCAATTCTTGGTGGTGTGCATTTGGAACTCACCGGTGAAAATGTCACTGAATGTTTGGGTGGAGCCAGAGAGTTAAACGAAAAAGACTTGGAAAGAGCTTATAAAACTCAAGTAGATCCAAGATTGAACTATGAACAATCCTTGGAAATGGCAATGGCAATTGTTAGTAAGTCCAATAATCAATAAGACAGCGATTTAATCGAGAAAATATTAGGGGAATATCATGGGGAATATATCTGTTCATTCTGAAATAGGCAGGCTGAATACGGTAATCATTCATCAGCCGGGTGTTGAGATGGAAAATATGACACCGGCAACAGCACAAGAAGTTTTATATGATGACATTCTGAATCTGGATTTAGCGTTGGAAGAGCATCGTCAGTTGACCGGAGTTCTTCGTCGTGTTGCCAAAGTTCATGAATTTTCTGATTTGTTATGTGATATTCTCAAAGACGATAAAATCAAACTTCAGGTTGTCAAAGATGTTTGTACTTTATATGGTTATCCTGAATTGGTTGATGATTTGATGCAACTGGAGGCGTGTCACTTATCGCAGCAATTTTTTACCGGAACCATACTTGAAAAAAACACTCTTGAGCGTTTTATCAGTAACTCACGCCATGCCATACCACCTCTACCAAACGCATTTTTTACTCGTGATGCGGTCATGTGTGTATATGAGAATGTGATTATCGGCTCAATGGCACACAAAGTCAGGTTAACAGAAGCAATGCTTTTGCGTTATATTTTTAAACATCATCCGGCTTTAGGTGTCGATGACTTTTATTACGACGGAAGTCGTAAGTTGTCTGATGAAGTGACAGTGGAAGGCGGTGATATCTTGGTTATTAAAGAAGACTTGCTTATAGTTGGGTTTAGTGAAAGAACCTCAGCGAAAGCGATTGATCGACTGGCTCGTGAAATGTCGCACAATAAGGAAAAATTCGATATTTTGGTGGTTAACTTGCCAAAAATCAGAGCAACAATTCACCTTGATATGATTTTCACAATGTTGGATGTTGATAAATTCATGGTTTATCCACCTTTGGTAACTGGTCCAAATAAATGTAAAGTATTCAGAATGCAATGCAGCCAGGGAAATATCAATTCAATTACTGAGTACTCAGGTTTACCAAAGGCTATGCGTGCCTTGGGACTTGAAGCTCAGTTTATCAATTGTGGTGGTAACAATTCATTTATGCAGGAACGTGAACAATGGACCAGTGGTGCCAACTTTTTTACATTTGCTCCCGGTCATGTCATCGGTTACATGCATAATAAGGAAACTTTCAACGAATTGAGTAAAGCCGGTTTTGAGGTGATATCTGCTTGCGATGTCATTACTGATAAAAAGTCTCTGGACCCTGCAAGATTACAAGCAATTGCAATGGAAGGAGCAGAACTCAGTCGTGGTGGAGGAGGGTGTCGCTGTATGACAATGCCTGTCCATCGAGAAAAAGTAAACTGGTAATATTTCAATATTTTTTACTTTTTTATCTAGTAGGTTATTAATACAGATGACTTCCGTTTCATTGTATGAAAAATTGTTAATGAGACATCTGTCTCAATACCAATGGGATTAACAGGTTAGACTTTTTTATTTCTATAATATAACAATAGCTATTTTTGGAGTAACCAATTAATAATAAGAAAAAAAGGGGATTGAATGTATTTTTACTGGTGATTGCCACTACAGTTGCACTTTTTATTCTAAATTATTTCTTTTATAAAACTAATAACAATATTCAATATTTCGAAGTTCTGGCAAACTCTATTCTGATTGCAACTACATTTTATTTGATTTATATCACACAGAGAAATAGCACTAACAAAAGTGGATTTTATTATTACACATCAATTGGCTTTGCTTTCTTATATTTTGCACTGCTAATTTTGACACTCGATCATATTTATGAATATAACAAAGATGTTGTGAAGATAGCGGTTAAGCTCCTTTTTGTTTTTGGTTATAGTTTACTGGCAATTGGAGTGTCAAAATGGGTGCGATATAACGAAATGCGTCAAGGAGAGTTGGCAGTTCAGGCAAGTACCGATGAACTGACAGGAATTCTCAATCGACGCTCTTTTACCAGTTTTATTAAACTGGAATTTATAAATGCTAAGAAAAATTTTAGCCCCTTTTCACTGGCAATCATTGATATTGACTATTTTAAGCAAGTCAACGATGAATACGGGCATTTGGTTGGTGATGAGATTTTAATTGATTTGGCAAATTTAATGAAAAGCTCGTTTCGCTCAACGGATAAGGTTTGTCGTTGGGGCGGAGAAGAGTATGCAATTCTATTACCGGGAACCAGCTTGCCAAATGCAGTTTCAGCAATTGATCATTTTCGTCAAAAGATTGAAAATCATGAGTATCAATCCTCTTCAAATACGATAAAATACACCATCAGTGCCGGAGTTTCAGAGTCATTAACAATCGATAAAAATATTGATGATCTCATAAAACGAGCCGATGAAGCACTTTATAAGGCAAAAAGTAGCAATCGGAATTGCGTTCGTTCCGCTCGCAGTTAATAAAATAAAACCACATTATGGCAATCATTTCATTTATCGATGTTTCTCTGGACTTTGGTGCAAACCCAATATTGGATCAAGTGAGTTTCAGTATCGAACCCGGAAGCAAAATTTGTTTGATAGGACGAAACGGTGAAGGCAAATCAACTCTGATGAAAATGCTTTCAGGTCAGATTGTTGCTGAACATGGAGAAATTCGTCTTCATAACTCTGCAACTGTTTCGATGATGGAACAGAATGTTCCCATGGCTGATGATTCCGATGATGTCTATGCTTTAGTTGCAAAAGCTCTGGGTGAACCCGGTGAGAATATCATTGCCTATCATGAAGCCATAAAGCACAATGATACTGATAATATTGAAAAAATCGGACAAAAACTCACAATCGATGACTCTTGGGATTTGTTGAATAAAATTGAAAGTATCATATCGCAATTAAACCTCACCGGTGATGAAAACTTCAATCAGCTATCAGGCGGAGTCAAACGTCGTGTAGTATTGGCACGAGCTTTAGTGCAAAATCCCGACTTGCTATTACTGGATGAACCAACCAATCACCTTGATATTGAAACCATTGAATGGCTGGAAAAGTTCATCAAGAATCTTTCGGTTGCGGTCTTGTTTGTTACTCATGACAGATCATTTCTGAAAAACATTGCTGACAGTATTCTGGAACTGGATCGGGGAAAGATTTATACCTACAACTGCGACTATGAAAAATATCTGGTACATCGGGATGAACGACTGAATGCCGAAGAAAAAGAAAACGAAAGATTCGATAAAAAACTCGCCAAAGAAGAGGTCTGGATTCGCCAGGGAATTAAAGCCAGACGTACAAGAAATGAGGGCAGAGTTCGTGATTTGAAGAAAATGCGGCTTATCAGAGGACAAAGAAGAACCATCGGTAACAACGCATCAGCAACAGTCAATGTGGCTGAGCAATCCGGTAAAAAAGTCATTACAGCTCATAATATTAGTTGTCGGTTTGAGGATAAGATTCTATTTGAAGGGTTTTCTGCCAAAATCCGCAGAGGTGATAAAATTGGTATCATCGGTAAAAATGGAGTCGGTAAAACAACTTTAGTAAATATGCTTTTGGGGATGATTCCACCACAAAGTGGCAGTGTTAAACACGGAATCGGTCTGGAAATATCCTATTTTGATCAGCTAAAAAGCCAGATTAATCTCGAAGATACCGTCGCCAATAATCTCAATCTTGGAACGGATCAGATTCTAATCAATGGCAAACCCAAACATGTTATTTCCTATTTGCAGGATTTCCTGTTTAGTCCGCAAAAAATTATGGCTCCGGCAAAAGTATTATCAGGTGGTGAACGCTCTCGTTTGCTCTTAGCACGATTGTTCGCTCGACCGGCTAATGTTTTGGTACTGGATGAGCCAACCAATGATTTGGATATAGAAACTCTGGATTTGTTGCAAGAGCAACTTTTTGACTTTCCCGGAACGGTTTTGATTATCAGCCATGATCGAAATTTCATCGACAATATCGCCACACAGACCTATGTTTTTGAAGGCAATGGAAAAGTGCAGGAATATATTGGTGGATATCAGGATTATTTAAGGCAAAGAGCAAACGGCAGCAATGAAAAACCGGCACAACCAAATCAATCCAAAGTTGAACCTGTTAAATCTACTCCTCAACAAAGTACAAAAAACAAACTCAGCTTTAATGAGCAATACGAACTCAAAAATCTCCCTCAGGAAATAGAAAAACTCGAAGCTGATTTAGAAAAAATCAATGCTCAAATGATGGAAGCCGGTTTTTATCAGCAAGAGGCTGATGTGGTACAAAGAATCACTCAGGAACATAAAACGATTAGTGAAATACTTGAGCAAAAATATCAACGATGGGATATACTTGAACAGTAAAATTGAAAGTTCACAATAGAAATATCAAATAAATTTGATCAAAAGTGAGAAATTAAGAAATGAAATATCTTTGCTTCCTGTTCTTTGTCATTGTTTTACAATCGCATGCTTCTGACTTATCAGAACAATTATTCGAAGGTTTTGAACCTACAAATAATGAAAAGCTATTAACTGAAACAAATAGACTATCAACTTTATCCGGTACTGCTTCTCTTTCAGGAGTTTTGTATGATGCTGATTCCGGCGAATTGATACCGGATAATACCAATATGAGTCTGAGTATCATTGGCAGAGTTGATGAAACTGATTCTTGGGGTTATATTCAATCTGTCAATGTTGAAAACTCGGTTTTTGAATTTAATGATTTAGCTGATGGTCAATATTTAATTTCGGCTAGAAATAAGTCTTTTGAGCCCGATATTAATGAACCTACGTATTATTTGCCTACTTTATGGCATGCCAATTATGAGCGAACTCAGAGCTACTATCCACAACCTCCGATGGAAAGTATTATCAATATCGAAAATGGAGAATCAAAACAAGATATTGATTTTCGACTGGCTCCAGCTGCTTTATTGGTGATTACTGATAATGATAATAATGGTGAATACTTTCTTGGTGCATATATATTAGATTCAGAGAATCAAATGCAAACAGCTGTTTCATATACGAGACAAGATTTTGCAAATGGTGTTGTAAATACGCAAAGAATGTTATACCAATATTTACCTCAGGGTGAATATAAGTTTTTTGTAACTTCACATCAACCCTTTGCTAATAATACAATTACACAACAGGACACATATGTTGGTTATATTTACGGTTTTGGTGATTGTTATGTATGTTGGTTAGAAATTGAAGCGGGAAAAGGAGAAGTTATTACTCTTAGTAAATTCGAAAAAAAGACTGTTAATATTCAAAGAAATCACGGGGCTACAATATCTGGAAAAATTAGTTTTGAGGGAAGTGAGTATCAAGATGGTAACATTGCTACTGTGCATTTGAGGAGTTCTTATCGTAACTTTTTAAATTCATACACTTTGTATCTTGATTTGAATGAACAAAACTATGTAGATTATAAGTTTTCAGGGCTTGCTGAGGGAGAGTATTTCTTGTCTGCAATGAAAAATGACTATACTCGCAAATCATATAAAGATTTGGACTGTCTCTATCATGAATGTTTGACAAGTTATGATTTGTATCCGATAAGGGTGTCTAAAAGAGAAAATTTAACCGGTGTTGATATGTTATTAAAAACACCAGGTGTAAAGATAAAAGGTTCAATCGTAGACAATCAAACAGGAGAGATGTTGCTCGATGACGATACACAGTACTCCTATGACCTTGTTGAAGTTTATGATGAAAATTTAAATTATGTTGGTGGTAATTATGACTATGAGGGTTCGGGATACTATTGGACGAGCAGAATTCCACCAGGGAGATATTATATCAAGACTGGATTTAGCAGCCTGAACGCATCCAACAGAAACTATGTCAATCAAATATTTCCTGGTGTTGAATGTGAAGGAAATAACTGTGATTTTTCCAAAGCTCAACTCGTCGAGTTAAGTCTTGATGAACCAGAGACTATAGTTAATTTCAGGTTGAACCCTGCAAAATCAATTTCAGGTCGTGTTATTGATGAGACTGATAACTCGGGAATAAAGGATATGTTGGTTGTTGTATTAAATGAACAGGAAGAATTTGTTGATGTAACCAAAACAGACTCTGAAGGGAATTATAAGTTAAAGGGATTAAAATCAGGAAATTACTATGTAAGAACAAATAATGGAAGTAGAAAAATTATCGAAGGAGATTTGCGAAACTTGAATCCGGAAAAAGTCTATAGAGATAAATTATATCCAAATATTGACTGTGGCAGTTCTTGTAATATAAGTGAAGCAGGTCTAATCAATATTGCCGATGAGGATGTAGAGAATATTAATTTCTCTCTTGCTAAAGGTAGTTCGATAGATGGACAAGTGAAAGACAATTTCAGAGATACTGCAATCAAACATGTTGAAGTAAAAATATATTCAGAATCTGGAGAGTATCTTGAAAGTTATTTCACTGATAATTCAGGTTTTTACAAAACATCTGCCCTAGCGCCGGGTACTTACAAAATTATTACAAATAATGAGAGACACTATGTGAATCAGGCCTATGGTGGGAATAATTGTGGAATTTCAGAATGTGATGTAAGTTTATCAGAAATAGTCACTGTAACAGATATCAATATTTCTGGAATTGATTTTAGTCTTATGCCTGGGACACATTATTATCCTGATTTGAATGGATTATGGAATAACCCAGAGCAGTTCGGGCATGGGGTACAAATGGAAGTACTTAAACAAAATGGATATCCAGTATTGTTTATCTCATGGTACACCATGAGTGAGGGTGTACCAATTTGGTTGACCGGCACAGGCCCGCTGAATAAAGATCTTGCTTATGTAGATTTATATATTACTGACGGAGCAAGTTTTCCACCTAATTTTGAAAGTGAAGACGTGAATGCAAATCCTTGGGGATTGATGACAATAAATTTTAATAGTTCTAATCATGCTGAAATTTCATGGGATTCTTATTTAGAAGGATTTGAAGATGGTTCGTTGATGTTAAGAAAATTCACATACTTATCTGATTTCAAGAGAAGCAATGGGACAATAGATGCTTGTCTTAGTGGCTCATTTTATAATAGGGATCAAAGTGGTCATGGAATTATAGTTGAAATACTGGGAGGTAATGCAGAAAGAGTGCTGATGACATGGTTTACTTATAAAGATGGTGAACAATTTTGGCTATTAGGGAATGGTACAGTTGATGAGAATAAAGTTACCTTGTCGTCTCTCTATACAACAGGAACAGACTTCCCTCCTTATTTTGATTCAAATCAGGTTCAGGTTAAAGAGTGGGGAGAGATTGAGCTTATCAAACTGAGCAATAACGAGATAAAAATGAAATGGACTCCCAATGTCGAACATTATGGTTTTGGAGAAGGTGAAATTGTGATGAATAGATTAACAAAAATAACAGGTATGAACTGTAGTTATTAAAACTTTATATTTCTTCGTGTTATCATTCAGACATGAAAATATCCATCGTTGCCAGTCGCTCACAAAAAGCTCAAAATTCACTGCGAATTCTGAAAAAGAAATATAGCGAATTTATCACTTCCTTTGAAGAAGCCGATGTCATTGTGGCATTGGGCGGTGATGGTTTTATGCTTCATACCTTGCATCGTTTTATTCCAAATTCCAAGTCGGTTTTTGGAATGCGAAGAGGTACGGTTGGCTTTTTGATGAATCGCTACTCCGATGACGATTTAATTGACAGAATTAAAAGCTCACAAATCACAAATTTACACCCTTTGAAAATGGAAGCCACAACCACCAAAGGAAAGCGTTATGAAGCCTTAGCAATTAACGAAGTTTCATTGTTAAGACAAACCCGACAATCGGCAAGAATCTCCGTTTATATCAATGAACAATTAAAAATCGAGCAACTGGTCGGCGACGGCATTATGGTTGCAACACCGGCCGGTTCAACTGCTTATAATTTATCCGCTCATGGTCCCGTTTTGCCCTTGGGTTCGGAAATCTTAGCATTAACTCCCATAAGCGCGTTTCGCCCCAGACGCTGGAAAGGAGCAGTGATTCCCGCGAGTGCAAAAGTTCGATTCAGAGTTCAGGATTGCGGCAAACGTCCTGTCAGTGCCACAGCTGATAATTTTGAAGTCAGGGATGTTGATTGTGTGCAAATTTATGAAGACAAATCAGTCAAACTGAAATTGCTTTTTGACCCGGAACATAGTCTAGAAGATCGAATTATCAATGAGCAGTTCATCATCTAAATCAAAGAATAAGCCTGTTTACAATCCATTTCTGGTGATTGCGGTTTCCTCAAGAACATTGTTTGATTTAAGTGATGAGCATGAGATTTATTTAAACAAAGGTGTCGATGAATATCGTCATTTTCAGCTTGAGCATGAAGATATTGCCTTAAAACCCGGTGTGGCTTATAATTTGGTCAGAAAACTATTGGCAATCAGACATCCCGAAACCGAAACACCGCTTGTCGAAGTGGTTCTGGTATCCAGAAATAACGGCGATACTGGTTTGCGAATTTTTAACTCCATTCAACATTATGGTTTGGCGATTGAAAGAGCGGCTTTTTCTAATGGTAAATCACCATATTCTTATTTGAAGGCCTTCGGTGCACACTTATTCTTGTCAGCTCATAACAAAGATGTCGAACTGGCATTGCAGGCCGGATATGCTTCAGCTCATTTAATGACTCGCAATATCGAACTGGATTCGGACGGTGAATCTCAAGTCAAAATTGCTTTTGATGGTGATGCGGTGTTATTTTCCGATGAATCTGAAAAAATTTACAAGCAACAAGGCTTGGAGGCATTTAAACAGAATGAACAGAAAAATGCCGAGATTCCTTTAAATGCAGGTCCATTCAAACCGTTTTTAATTGCACTACATCAATTGCAATCGTTATTCAAAGTGGATGAAACTCCAATCCGTACCGCTTTGGTGACGGCACGTTCCGCTCCTTCACACAAGCGCGTTATTCTGACATTGAGAAAGTGGGGAATTCGTATTGACGAAGCACTGTTTCTGGGTGGTTTGGATAAAACGGAATTTTTACAGGCTTTTAAAGCAGATATTTTCTTCGATGACCAACTGGTTTATGTCAAATCAGCCAGTCGCAAAAAACTGACGACCGGTCATGTTCCACACGGTATCGCAAATAATCCTCCTAATTAGTTTTTTTCTGATTGAATAATTTCTTCAACGGTAAAAAAAACTTTTTCAACCGAATTTCTGGCAAATTTACTATGTTTGTTATCTTCTTCAGAATTATTTAAAATAATTTCGACTTCATTTCCAACCACTTTGACTTTACCTTGTTTCATTAACTCCTCCAAAATCGCTTTGTAGGTTAATGTGCCGGAAGCTCTGATTTCACAGATGGTTTCAAAAGTTTTATAAGAACCTTTTAGCGGAACTCTTCCTGATTGATAATGCTTTTGTGAAGTCCACTTCAAATCTTCCAGAATCATTTTAAGTCTTTCAGGTTTGGAGTGCATGGTTTCACCACTAAGCAACTGCGGAATGTATCGCCTGTTGATTCCAGTACGGATTGACAAAGTCACATTGTTGGCTTGCGGGTCATTATTCTTAGCCTGTAAGACTAATTCTTCATCTAACAAAGTAAGAAAACGGCTTCTGGAAAACCGGAACTTCAAAATCAACTTAGCAATTGCTTGCGCTAAAACTCGAAGAGTGCCGGAATCTGAATTTGTCGGTGAAGTGTTCATTTTGACTACCCATGAAATATGTGCAAATACACACACGAATTCTATTACAAATAAAATAAATGGCAAGAAACTGGCCAATAAAACAAATTTATTCCATTCAGCTTTCATTCATTGACATTTTTATAAACTGAGCACACTTCAATAAAACTCTATGAGGTAAGTTGTTATGAAAACTGTAAAAAAATTATTATCAGGTATTGCGATTTTATCTTTGGCGACAGCGGTGAGTGCAGGACGTTATGATTCTGATTATTCATATGCCAGGGTTGTCAATGTCGAACCCATTTATGAAACCTATCAGATTCCTCAAGAAACTCAAGTTTGTACAAGAGATAACAGATACAACAGAAATCATGGCGATTATCGCACCCAAAGAGCCAGTGGCGGTGGAGCTATTTTAGGTGCAATTATTGGTGGTGCTATCGGCAACCGTTTTGGCAAAGGCAATGGTCGCAAAGCATCAACAGCTGCCGGAGTTTTTGTAGGTGCAGCTATAGGAGCGAATGCGGAAAAACATAATCGTGACTATCGCTATGGCAACAATCGTCACGATAATCGTGGTGGCTATTGCTACACAGAGACTGAATACATTCCGGAGCAACGTATAGTTGGATACGATGTGGCTTATGAATATGATCGCAAAGTCTATCACACAACCATGCAAAACCATCCCGGTGAACGTGTGAGAGTCAGAGTTGACGTGCAAGTCGCTGAGTATTAACAAATAAATTTTATTTCATTATTATCACTCCTCCCTTTGCCCTCGAAAGAGGGCTTTTTTTATGTCATCCTGAGCGTTTTTAATAAAACTCGTCATTTCGACCGAGTAAAACGAGTGGAGAAATCTATTGTGAGATCTCTCCGCGCACATCGCTTAGTCGAGATGGCGGAAAAGATTCACTTAGTCATGCTGAATTTATTTCAGTATTCTTCTTTTCGTTACTTTTGCTTGTGCGAAAAGTAACACAAAACACACCCCAAACTCTCAGCCTACGGCTTCCCAAAATATATCCTCAAATTTGGCGTTTGCTTGAAACTCATGTCGCAAGCGACATTCAGACTTAAGCAAACGTATTTCCAAATTATTCAAAAAATATTTCGGTGAGAGTTAAGGGGGGAGGACATTGACATTTGCAGTTGAGTTTTAATTTGAGATTATTTGACCTGTCGCTTTAATTATCTTACACTAAACTTACTTAATAATTGAAAGCTGTGTAATTAGCTAAATTCTCAATTAGTTACGTTATCAATCATATGACCAGAAGTAATCAATTTCTATAATGATTAATCATATCTATAAAGAGGTAAATAGATAAGTTACAGAGTAAACATCAAATGAGCATTGAATCTATTTTAAAGTTTACATCAGGTGCGTTAGCACCGACTGTTGCTGTATTAGCGGTTTACATTGCTTTCAGACAATACTTAGTCGAAAGAAGAAATACAAAGATTGCACTCTTTGATAGAAGATTTGATGTATATCAAAAATCAATTAAGTATGTATTTGAATGTTGGCAATCTGATAATGTCCCACTGGAAATAGAAGCTCAGTTTAGGGCTGCCGTCGTTGAAGCTCAATTCTTGTTTGGTTCAGATGTGTGTGATGCTTTGCTAGAAGTTCAACGTCGTGGAATAGAAATTTCAGTTGCAGATCGTATGCGCCGACAAACCTCACTTGAAGAAGAAATGCAGTACGTTTATACAATGCGTGATCATCAGCAATGGTTTACTAGGGCAGAGCCGCATTTGTCTAGCGTTTTCGATAACATATAACAATGTACTTAAGTTTTTCGTTATCTATGTTTGAACATCGCTAAAGATGAACACTTAGCAGAAATGTTATGTGTGACAATATGACAATCTTGATATTTGTATTCAATCTGAATCGGTAATGATATAGTTTCCCCTTACATTTTGCTGAGACGCACAGGAAAATTTGGAAGCAAGTTCGCTTTTGTACGAGCATGGCGAGTTTAGCGAACGCCAAATTTACCGAGCATCGAAGGAAGCCTTTAGGCCTAAATGTCGGGGTGTCTTTCTTTTGAGTTGCTTTTCTTGGACAAGCAAGAAAAGTAACATTAAATGACTGGATTATCATTTCGCTCTTGCTACAAGCCCTGCGGGTCGCTTCGCGTGGCAAAACGGCTGTCCTGCCGTTTGGTTCCAATCAGAGTTGGGAATGACGAGTTTCTTTTAGAAGATACTTACGACTTTGTTCGTGGATTATGTCCATTCCACTCAGTATGACAGTTTTGTTGTACTGATCGCACAAGCAAAAGAAACATTAAAAGCCGTTTATTTTGCAGTCTTTTTGAATCTATGTCAGAATACATCTCTCTAAATTTTCAGCAATAATTTCAAGTCACTTTTCGCATTTATGTCAAGTCAATTTCATAAAGTTTTTAAATTTCTCGATTGGGATTTTGATGTTTCAAATTACCGATTGATGATGGCTTATGAGTTGGAAAATGTTGGTAAAGTTTGTGAAGAAATTCAGTTTCCTAAGTTTGATTTAGAGGTTTATCATTCCAGAAAAAGCTCCATAGAAGCCGCATGTTATTTATTACATTGGCTTGCCGGTGTGAGTTATTACAAAGCGGGTTTGGCGAAGGATATTGAATTTTCAGGAAAAAAACCATCTCAATCTGTGAGTCAGTTTATTCATAAAACCTGGAAAAACGGTTTGGCGGAAATGGCGTATCAGAATCAGGTTTCTTTGAAAAATTTGATGAATTTACCGAGAGAGTTTTCAGGAGATAATACGAATCTTGAGAAATTGAACTTACCCAATCGAGTATTAGTCCCTTTGGGCGGCGGTAAGGATTCATTGGTGACCATTGAAGAGCTCAAGACTGAGAAAAAGGATTTTAATTTGTTTGTTGTTGGTTCATCTAAGCTGATTTTGGAAGTGGCTGATTTTATCGAGAAGCCTTTGATTCAGGTGCAAAGAAAAATTGATCAAAAACTGATTGAGTATAACCAACAAGGAGCATTCAATGGACATGTTCCCATCACTGCAATCAATTCGGCGATAGCTGTTTTGACAGCTTTATTGTTTGATTTTAACGAAATTGTTTTTTCAAATGAAAAGTCTGCTGAGTTTTCAAACACAACTAACGACGATGGCGATGCAGTTAATCATCAGTATTCAAAAAGTTATGAATTTGAAAATGATTTTCAGGAAATCATTCGAACACAGGTCGCATCTGATTTGCGATACTATTCAAAGCAAAGGAATTTTTCTGAACTTGAAATCTTGAGAAAATTTTCAAAGTATCCGCAGTATTTTCCAGTCTTTTCCAGTTGCAATCGAAACTTTCACATTGATGGTTCTAAAAATAAAAACTTCAAATGGTGTTGTGATTGTCCGAAGTGTCGATTTGTGTTTTTGGGATTAGCTCCTTTTATTCAGAAGTCCACTTTGCTGGATATTTTCGGATCAAATATGCTGGATGATGAAAGTCAATTGGATGGCTTTGCCGAGTTGTTGGGTTTAAAAGGTATCAAACCGTTTGAATGTGTCGGAACTTTGGAAGAAAGCCAAACGGCTTTTCAACTCATCAAGGATAAAGGCGATTGGTCAGGTGATACAGTTGTAAAACAATTCAGCGAAGTTTGTCCGAAAGCAGATGATGAACTGCTGCAAAAGTTGAAATTTGAATCATGAAACTCGACCAGTTAAATAACAAAAAAATCGCTATTTGGGGTTATGGCGTTGAGGGAAAGTCAGCCGCTGAATATTTGCAAAGACACGATATCGAGTTTAGTATTTTGTGTTCGGTTGATGAAGCTGATGAAAAATATTATTGTGTGAATGAAAAGGTAACAACAGAGTTGCTCAATCAATTTGATGTTATCGTGAAATCACCCGGCATTAGCCCTTATCAGGATTTAATCCAAAACAGCAAATCACAGTTCACCTCACCGACGGCATTATGGTTTGCTAACGAGAAGCATACAAATGTCATTGCGATCACTGGAACTAAAGGCAAAAGTACGATTTCCAGTTTGTTGACCCATGTCATTGCCGCTTGCGGGAAAACGGTTAATCTGGTTGGAAATATCGGACAAGCGTTATTGACTTCAAAATCGGACTACGATTTTGTGGTTTTTGAAGCCTCCAGTTTTCAAATTTATGATGGTCAAATTCATGTCGAAATTGCTTTGGTGAACAATTTATTTCCTGAGCATCTCGATTGGCATAAAGGGGAAGAAAATTATTTTCGTGATAAGCTGAAAATATTCGACTTTGCAAAAACTAAAATCATCAATGCAAACAATCAGAATTTACAAAAATATGTGAGAAATAAGAGCTGTGTTGAATTCAATAGCAAAGATGGGTTCTATGTTGTGAATGATGAATTGTATTTGAAAGATAAAGCCATTCTGAAAAGCTCAGAAATACAGCTCATCGGAACCCATAATTTAGAAAATGTCGGTGCTGTTTTAACTATTTGTCAGCTCATCAATCTGGATTTGAACCAGTGTTTGGAAGCTGTGAAAACATTTCAGCCCTTAGCACATCGTTTGCAATATCTCGGTAAAATCGGCAAACATCATGCTATTAATGACAGCATTTCAACCACACCGATTGCAACGATGGCAGCCTTAGGAACAGTTGATCGAAACCGAACAATATTGTTGGTCGGAGGTTTTGATCGTGGCAATGATTGGACAGAATTTGCCGAGTCCCTCAATGAAAGCCCACCCAAATTATTGTTAATTTCGGGAGCGAATGGTAAAGCGATATATAACCACTTGCAAAGTATCGACGCGAAATTTAGCTTCACGTATTGTAAAACGCTGGCTCAAGCCATTAAAATGGCTAATGAAAAATCAAATGATGATGATATTATTTTATTATCTCCAGGGGCTCCCAGTTTTGATCAATTCAAGTCTTATATTGAACGTGGAGATTTTTTTCAGCAAGAATTAAAGAAGTATGAAATTTAGCTTAGCAATTATATTTACTGTTTTATTTTCATTGGCATCTAATGCGCAAGAGAATAAAGAGTTTGTTGTACCTGAAGATTTGTTGAAACAAGTCGAAAGCGGAAATGATGAAATTGCTTATTTTGTGGCTTTGCAATTTTTGGAAGGTAATGACTCTTTTGCCCCGAATTATGATAAGGGAGTGGAGTGGCTAAAAAAAGCGGCTGAGTTGGGAAACCCTCATGCAATGTACGATTTGTCAGAAGAGTTAATTTATCAGGAAAAAGAAACGGAAGCTCTTGATTGGTTGCTTAAATCATCTGAAAAAGGACATGCCGCATCATTTGAATCATTAGGAATGCTCCATTACAACGGTCAGGCGGGTTTGGAAAAAGATTGCAATAAAGCATACAGTTTTTTTGAGCAAGCTCAACTACGAAATCACGAGCTGGCATTTAATAATCATGCCTGGTTTTTGGCGACATCTCCTGATAAAAATTGCCGTAACCCTGAAAAAGCCTTGAAAATCATTTATGAATTGATGGCAATTTATGCCGGTGAAATGATTCCTTGGTTCGTATTGGATACGAAAGCAGCTGTGCTTGCGGCGGTTTCTGATTTTACTCAAGCGATTGAATTACAAGAATTAATTGTTAAAGAAGCCTCAGGTGATGGTGATTCCATGAACTCTTATAAGGAACGTCTTGAGAGCTATAAACAAAGAAAACCGTGGATTTCAAAGAATTAAACTCCATATATATTGTTTGTGATTTGATAATAGGAAAATGGCACTAAAGATAACTGAGGAATGTATCAATTGTGATGTTTGTGAACCGGTTTGTCCGAATGAAGCAATTTACAAACAATCCAAGTCATTCTCGCGTAGGCGGGAATCTATATTAGGAATTTTGAATCTTTATGAGATACCTGCCTGCTCAGGTATGACAGGGAGGTTAGAATGGCGTTAAAAATCACTGACGAGTGCATCAATTGTGACGTATGTGAGCCGGTATGCCCCAATGAAGCAATTTACATGGGCGTGGAAATATTCGAAATCGACCCCGAATTGTGTACCGAGTGTGTGGGTCACTTTGACGAACCACAATGTGTTGAAATTTGTCCGGTTGAGTGCATCCCCAAAGATGAAAATCACCCGGAAACTCCGGAACAATTACTGGAAAAATACAAAAGACTAATGGCTGAAGAACTATGAAAAAGATACTGACTTTATTACTCGTTACACTCCAATTGGAAGCAAAACTGCCAAACAATCCGGCAATTGCTTCGGCTCACCCTTTGGCAACAGAGGCTGGATATGAGATTATCAAACAGGGTGGAAATGCTTTTGATGCAGCAGTTGCTGTTAGCGCGGTATTATCTGTTGTTGAGCCTGAAAGCTCTGGAATTGGCGGTGGTGGATTTTGGTTGTTACATACTTCAGTAAATGACAAAAATATATTTGTAGATGGTCGTGAAGAAGCTCCTAAAGCGGCGCATCGTGATATGTATCTGGATAAAGATGGCAATGTCGATCGAGATTTAGCAGTTAATGGTCCATTGGCAGCCGGAATCCCTGGAAATGTTGCTGCGATGGCGTATGTTAATGAAAAGTATGGAAAATTAACACTAGCTCAGAATCTGGCTCCGGCTATCCGAATTGCTCAACAAGGCTTTCCTGCCTATGAAAAATTTATCCGTGGACTGAAAGAAGAAGAGGAATTCATCAGACGCTATCCGTCAACAATGAAAGCCTATTTCATCAATGGAGAAAGGATTCCTGAATTGGACGAAATTATCAAACAGCCCGATATGGCGACGACCTTACAGGCGATTGCTAAAGATGGAAAAGCCGGATTTTATGAAGGTGAAGTTGCTGAAAAGTTTATTCGGGCAGTAACCAAAGCCGGTGGCAATTGGACTCATGAAGATTTAAAAAACTACAAAATTGTTCTCAGAGAGCCGATTTATACAACCTATCGAGACAAAAAATTAGTCACAGCTCCGCCACCATCTTCCGGCGGAATAGCGTTGGCAACGATGCTGAATATTTTATCCGGTTGGGATTTAACAGGGATGAAGAGGGATGAACGAATTCATTTAATTGTCGAGTCCATGCGCAGAGCTTATCGTGACCGAAGCGTTCATTTGGGTGACCCTGATTTTTATGATGTTCCGGTGGAAATGCTGGTCAACCCTTATTATGCTGATGGGCTGAGAGCAACAATTCGCGAGGACAAAGCGTTGCCTAGCGATTATCTTCCGGGATTGGCAGAATTGCGAGAAGGCAATGATACCACTCATTTTTCAATTATTGATGCCGAAGGCAATCTGGTAGCTGTGACTCAAACAGTCAATACCGTTTTTGCTTCCAAGTTTGTTGCTGATGGAACCGGTGTTTTGCTCAACAATGAGATGGATGATTTTTCTGCTAAACCCGGTGAACCGAATGCTTATGGTTTGATTGGTGGCGAAGCTAATTCTATTCAACCCGGAAAAAGACCGTTATCCAGTATGACACCGACTTTTGTTATTGGTGAGGATGATGTGGCTGTCTTAGGAACTCCCGGTGGCAGCCGAATTATAACGATGGTATTGCTTGGTCTTTTGGATTATTTCGATGGGAATGGAGTGAGTTCATGGACTGCACTTCCCAGATACCATCATCAATATGTTCCTGATATTTTGTTTTATGAGCCCGGCGCGATTGATGCTGAAACACTTCCCGGTTTAAAAGCTCGTGGACATCAATTGAAAGAATTGGATCACACTTGGGGAAATATGAACGCGGCTCATTGGAATAAGAAAACAGGTCAAACCGAAGCAGCAACCGATCCTCGAGGAGAGGCTGCTGTTCGATGAAACTGATTTCGTTACAAGGAAACTCCCAAATGCTGGATGCCGGAGCTATGTTCGGCAATGCGCCGAAAGCATTATGGTCTCGTTGGGTTGAGACAGATGAGTTAAATCGAATGAGTATTGCCTGTCGTTGTCTGTTGGCAACAGATTTTAATGGCAAGAATATTTTGTTTGAAACAGGTATAGGAGCATTTTTCGAACCCAAATTAAAGCAAAGATTTGGTGTTAATGAGCCTAACCACGTCTTGCTGGATTCTTTAAAACAACATGGAATGACTCATCAAGATATTGATTTTGTGGTTTTAAGCCATCTTCATTTTGATCATGCCGGTGGATTATTGTCTGCCTATGAAGACGGTAAAGAACCGGAATTGTTATTTCCGAATGCCAAATATTTGGTTTCAGAAAAACATTGGCAAAGAGCTGTGAAACCGCATCCCAGAGATCGTGCATCATTTATTCCCAAATTAAATGCATTGCTCGAACAATCCGGACGATTGGTTTTTGTTAATGATTCCAGTTGTGATTTACTTCCGGGAGTGACTTTTGAGTTTACCGATGGTCACACGCCCGGCATGATGCATTCGACCATTGCTGATGTGGTCTTTTGTGCAGATTTAATACCGGGAAAGGCTTGGATTCATGTGCCGATTTCAATGGGTTATGACCGATTTCCTGAGTTATTGATTGATGAAAAGACCAATTTCTTAAACGAGCATAGCCAATTAAATCATCGTTTTTTCTTTACACATGATCCCGAAATATCTGTTGCAAAAACGGTTCTCAATGAGGGGCGTTTCAGTACGACCGATGAACAAAAAATTCTATTAGAGGAAAGATAACATGTTACATATCACAGGACTATATGCTTCAATTCTTGGTTTTTTGATTATATTCCTTGCATACAAAGTTGTAAATTTCCGTAAAACCAAGCGAGTCGGAATAGGTGATAATGGTGATAAACTTGGAATGCGAGCGATTCGTGTTCACGCCAATGCCACTGAATATATTCCGATACTAATTATTTTGATGGCAATTTATGAGTTGAATGGCGGTGCTGTGTTGGTATTACATATCATAGGAATTATCTCCGTTTTTGCCAGAATTTTGCATGCATTTGGACTTTCCGGTTCATCAGGGATTTCTTTTGGTCGATTTTATGGAACTGCAATAACCTGGGTTTCAATTGTTGGATTATCATGCCTCAATATTTATCAATTTCTTCTTAAAACAATTTAATTTATGAAAACTTCAAAATTTATGCCGTTGCTTTTGAGCACGCAATTTATCGCATGTGCACAAACTGTCAGCAATGAATCTGTAAAAGCAACCAATGCTCCTTTAAAGGTTGAATCTCCGGAATGGTGGTATCAACAAGGACAAAATCGTGTTAAACAATTATCACAGAAACAAAATTTTCCGATGAAAGCCAAGAATGTCATATTGTTTATTGGCGATGGCATGAATATCAGCACTATAACTGCGGCTCGGATTTTAGAAGGTCAAAGACGAGGCGAAAGCGGAGAAGAAAACCAACTGAGTTTTGAAAAATTTCCGCAAACTGCCTTATCAAAAACTTATAACACCAATCTGCAAACTCCTGATTCCGCAGGAACTATGTCAGCAATGATGACGGGAATTAAAACAAAAGGTGGTGTGATTTCTGTGAATGGTAACGTCAAAGTCGGAGATTGTGACTCAGGCAAAAATAACAGCCAGATTACTTTGCTTGAACAAGCTGAAAAACTTGGAATGAGTACAGGAGTGATTTCTACAGCACGATTAACACATGCGACACCGGCAGCAACTTACGCACATACAGTGAGTCGTGGTTGGGAGTCGGATAGTGAAATTCCACAACAAGAAAGAGATAAAGGATGTCACGATATTGCCAGTCAATTGATTGATTTTAATTATGGCGATGGAATCGAAGTCGCAATGGGAGGAGGACGCCAGCATTTTATTCCTAATGAAATGAATGACCCCGAATATGCAAATAAAAAAGGAGCGAGACTAGATCAAAGGAACTTGATGGAGGAGTGGAAAGATAAACATTCCGATTCGCAAGTGGTCTGGAACAGCGAACAATTTAATGCTCTTGATACAAAAAAAACGAAACATTTGCTTGGTTTGTTTGAACCATCGCACATGCAATATGAGCATGATAATCCAAAAGATCAATCCGGTGAGCCTAGTTTGTCGGAAATGACAAAGACATCGCTGGATATTTTGAAAAATACAGAGAAGCCTTTTTTCCTGATGGTTGAAGCCGGCCGAATTGATCACGCCCATCACGCCGGTAATGCTTATCGGGCTTTAGTTGATACCATTGAACTCAGCAATGCGGTTCAGACTGCCGTTGAAAATGTCGATTTGAACGAAACTCTGGTTATTGTTACCTCCGATCACTCTCATACTTTCAATATTTCAGGTTATCCTCAAAGAGGGAATCCGATCTTGGGTTTGGTCAAAACTCCTGATAAACAAGGAAATGTAATCGGTCAACTCGCAAAAGATGATCAAGGAAAACCCTATACAACATTATCCTATGCTAATGGTCCGGGATATGTGAATGGTGATAGCCGACCGGATTTGTCTCATGTTGATGTTACTACTCCGGACTATAAACAAGCAGCGATGATTCCTTTGTATTCAGAAACTCACAGTGGCGAAGATGTAGCAATATTTGCAACAGGGGCCGGAAGTCAGTTAGTCCATGGAACCATAGAACAAAATGTGATTTACCATATCATGCGACATGCATTAGATCTTTAATAGATTTTATGCCCAATTAAGATTATGACAAATGTTACTTCGAGTTAACAATTGTTGACAGAAAGCACTGATGGGTTACATTGACTTATATTAGCAACTGCTTTAATATGAGCCTATCCTTGGTTGGGAAAGGGGATATAAAAGAGAGGTGGCTAAGAATGAAGAAAGACAGAATTCTATCAACGGCGGGAGTTTGTCCGAGTAATGCAACAAAACTGAGAAGTTATTGCAATTTAATACGAGGAAGTCTGACAGACAATTGGTTGTTCGCCGATGAGTTTGTAGATTGTCACGTCTGTTTTATTCTTGATGAGTATTTGGAAACTATTGCTGAAAGTAATAAAAGCCAGGCTCAAGTGGTGGTTGTTGTAAAAAAGACACCGCATATAACTGTTGATGAACATAAGTATAAATATCAAATTACCCCTCCCCTTAATACAACAACAATTCGGGGAGTATTAAACAGAATCTCTCGTGAAGTCCATTTCACTCCTGTTGGTAATGATGAAGTTCAGGAATCGAACCTACTAGAGAAAAAGTCAGTGGCTAATCGCTTTAAATCAGCATTTGAGAGTATTAGAAGTAATTTCCTTGGTCGAAAAGGCCGTGAAATGGTTCAAATAGAACAGGATCGAAAGAAAAAATTTATCAGCCGCATTACACAGAAAATTCAACTTGAGCAAATAAAATTAAAAAAAGTGGTATTTTTAGGTAGTCCTGGTTCAGGTAAGACAACTGCTTTGCAAACTGTATCTGATGGTAAAGCTCTGGGATCGGAAGTGGCAGCCACAGATATTGTTGCAAAAGATAAAGAAAAAACCACAGTTGGCATTGATTATTCAGAGGTACAGGTTAATGATGGTTTAAAGTTACAGCTTTTTGGAACACCCGGGCAGGTCAAATTTAATTTTCTGTGGGATGTGGTTGGCAAGTCAGCGGATGCATTTGTGATATTAATGGATTTATCTCGTCCGGAACCAATGATGTATCTTAAATTTTATCTCAGATTTCTACATACCGAGATTGGGAACTCCGAAAATGTATTTTGTGCACTCACTCATTGCGATTTGTTTCCGGTTGACTTAGCTTCATTTAAAGATTTAATTGAAAGTGAGTTTCCTAAATTGTCAGGAATCTACAGTATTGATCCTAGAAGCAAGGATGATGTGATGATATTATTGGAAGATGTTATTGATAATTTAAGTTCTGCAGATTTATCTCAAGATATTGAAAATAAACAAAATATTACTAATCCGAAAGCATTTAAGTTGATAAAGTCATAGTGCTACTATGATTTTAAGATAGTTATTTGAAGTTGGATATTTTTGTGACGAACTTCACAATAAGCCTATGTTTCACTTTGCAAAGCGTGACTAATCATATAACATGATTTATGTAACATATGTTGTTGCATTAAAAATAATTCTATTAAAATATTGAGGATAATAACATGAGTGCTGATTCAATTTGTAAGTCATTATTAGGAGAAGTTCCTAAAGCATTGGCTGCCGGTTTAGTTGATATGTAAACCGAAATGTTGTTGGCGGTTAAAACGACTGATTCACATCCACAAGAAATTATGGATATGCTGGTTGCAGCCACCAAAGAACTATTTGAAGGTGATATGTCAATGATGATTGATAAAACATTCAAGAAATCAAGAGGTGATTCCAATACTGATCCTTATTTTCAGGAAATAATTGTGAACTCAAAAAACCTGATTCATTTATTTATGCGGGTTCCCTCTATGCCACAGATTGTTGCTACAGTCGTGTGTAGAATAGATGCTAATTTGGGGTTAGTGGTAACTAAGGGGCGTACCATTCTTAAAAACGATAGTATCTAAATTATTAATATATGTTTGTAACCTGAGTGCGCTTGAATCATTTCACAGCGTACTCGGATTAAGGGAGTTTTATGTCAGAAAAAGATTTATTGGTTGAATTGAAGCGTGTATTGAATGACTATTTGGGTAACGTCAGCAGTACGGAATCTGTTTTTATTGCGACATTAGATGGACATTTATTACTGGATCGCTCCCGATTCGAGCATCCACTAGGCCAGGTTTCACCAATGGCAGGTTCAGTTTTGGGTATTTCTGAGACTTTAGCTTCGCAACTTTTAAAACAAACTCTGCAAGACAATATTGTAATCATGGATAAAAATATCCTTGGGCTTTTTAAAGTTCAGGATAAAGAAGACTCTCTGTTTTTTGGGGTTATATGTGATCGTTTGGTCAACCTCGGGAAAATGATTACATTTGCCAAAATAACGACTAAGGAAATCAATAAGGTTCTAGACGAACAAAACCTAATGTAAGTTATCATGCCCAAAATAATTTTCGGCACTCATCATTTTCATTGTAAAGATAATGAAAATTTGCTGGATGCTTTTTTCAGGAATAAGATTGATATTCCATTTTCCTGTAGGAATGGAACATGCCATGCCTGTGTTACTAAAGTTGTCTCAGGCAGCATTTGCGAACCTTCTCAATCTGGGCTATCCAAGCAGTTAAAAGAGTCAAATCATATTCTTCCATGTCGCTGTTATCCCGAAGGTGATATGGTTTTATCTCTGCCTTTGATTGAGGATATTTTCTCTCAAGCCAGAGTGACTTCAATTGAAGAGCTTTCGGAAACGATTTTTTCAGTATCATTTAAGCCGGATGCGGAAACCCTTGAATTTAAAACAGGTCAGTTTGTTAATATTCGAACAAAACTTGATAATAAAGTCCGTAGTTACTCAATTACCAATCATTTTCAAGGTAGCGAAAGTATTATTTCCATTCATGTAAAAAGAATTGATAATGGTGTTTTCAGTCAATGGGTCTTTGAAAATGCAGAAATTGGTGATGAATTACAAGTTCAATATCCTTTGGGTGCCAGTTATGACAGTAATGATAATTCAGTTGCGGGAAAATTATTAATTGCCAGTGGTTCCGGTTTAGGTGCTGCTTTTGCGATTGCAGAGGCATCCCTCATGGGTGAATATCACAAAGAAGTTCAATTGGTGCATGTTGTAAAAAGCGAAGAAGATTCCTACTACCTTGAAGAACTGAAAAACTTATCCAATCAATACCCAAATTTTCAATTTGAAATATTAACTGATAATGATTCATCAGAATGTGTGGACTCGATTTTTGGTAAATTTGAATTATTAGAAAATTGGGAGGTTTATTTATACGGAAATCCGAAACTTGTTAAAGCCTCTATTCAAACAGCAAGAAATAAAGGAGTTCTGGAAGAAAAAATTATCAGTGATGCATTTGAATATGCGCAAACCCCGGAGTATTTCCAATCGGAAGAAGATTCCAATAAAATGGAGTTTGTTTAGGAAGAAAAACGTCAGTTCACTCCTGATCTTGAAATGTGGAAAGCATTGGATGAGGGTAAATTACTCAATCAAATTTTGAATGATTTTTATGACAAAGTATTAGCCGATGATTTACTATCTCCATTTTTCAAAGGAGTCACAAAAAGTCATATTGTTGGCAAGCAGTATGCTTTTTTGAATCAGGTTTTTACTGGAAAAGATTGTTATTTTGGCGACCGACCTCGCAATGCACATCATTGGATGATTATTTCGGACAAGTTGTTTAATTATCGAGAAAAGTTATTTGCTGATAGTTGTATTAAATTTGGATTTAAAGAGCCTTTTTTATCACAAATGCTGGAGCTGAATGAAAGTTATCGAGCCGCTATTGTGAAAACTAGAATGTGGCCCAGAATTGATAAAGGTGAAGTTAAACCGATTAAAGGTTATGAAGAAATGATACTGGACATAGGTGGTATTTGTGATGGTTGCCATAAAGAACTTTCACCTGGAGAAAAAGTTCATTATCATGATTTAACCGGTGAGATGTTTTGTAACGAATGCCGAGGTTAATAATTAAAAAAATAATTATTGGGGGATTGAAATTATGAAACCGGAATGTCCAAAAAATGGTCCGTACGGGGTGATGCTTCAAGAAAATAAAACTTATTTGTGGTGTGCTTGCGGACGCAGTAAAAACCCACCCTATTGCGATAATGAGTCACACAAGGGAACCGATTTTTTGCCTGTACCGATCCGTATGGACGAACTGAGTTACATCAATCTTTGTGGGTGCAAAAAAACAAAAAATCCGCCTTACTGTGATCAATCACATCTAAAAGATGAATAGTTTATCTTTCACAACATTTTTGCTAAAAATTTTGCTGTGTGAGTTTTGTATTTTTTAACAACCTCTTCCGGAGTTCCCTGAGCAACAATTTCGCCTCCGGCATCACCACCTTCCGGTCCTAAATCCACAATCCAGTCAGCGGTCTTAACCACATCAAGATTATGCTCAATAACAATAATGGTATTGCCTCGGTCACGCAATTCATGAAGAACTGCCAGTAATTGTTTGATATCAGCAAAATGCAATCCGGTTGTTGGTTCATCCAGAATATAAATGGTTTTACCGGTATCTCGTTTTGACAACTCTTTTGCCAATTTGATACGTTGAGCTTCACCTCCTGACAAGGTTGTTGCATTTTGACCTAAGGTGATATAACTCAATCCGACATTCATTAATGTATCGAGTTTGGTTTTAATAGTCGGAATGGCAGTAAAAAACTCCGCCGCATCTTCAACAGTCATTTCCAGAACATCATTAATATTTTTGCCTTTATAGTGAATGTCAAGGGTTTCACGATTGTAGCGTTTGCCTTTGCACACATCGCAGGTGACATAAACATCGGGCAGGAAGTGCATTTCGACTTTGATAAGTCCGTCACCCTGACAGGCTTCGCAGCGACCACCTTTGACGTTAAAACTGAATCGACCTGATTTATAACCGCGAGCCCTTGCTTCCTGAGTACCGGCAAATAATTCACGAATCGGTGTAAACAACTGAGTGTATGTAGCCGGATTTGAACGTGGTGTTCTGCCAATGGCTTTCTGATTGATTTCCACAACTTTATCGAAAAGGTCGATATTTTCAAAATTTTTATAAGGGGCAGGACGACTTTGATTACGGTTTAATTCTTTTGCCAAAACCCTGTAAAGTGTTCGATTGATAAGTGTTGATTTGCCGGAACCGGAAACTCCGGTAATGCAGGTGAATAAACCGGCCGGGAGATGTAAATCGACACCTTTTAAATTATTACCGGATGCTCCGTTCAATGAAAACACCTTATCTTTTGCGATTTGAGTGCGTTGCTTGGGGATTTCAATTTTTTGTTTTCCTGAAAGAAATTGTCCGGTGAGTGATTTTTCATTATACTTAATTTCTTCCGGTGTGCCTTGCGCGACAATTTCGCCACCGTGAACTCCTGAACCGGGACCAATATCAACTACATGATCGGCGGTGGCAATGGCATCTTCATCATGTTCAACAACAATCACAGTATTTCCCAAATCACGCAAACGTGTCAAAGTTTGCAGTAATTTTTCATTATCTCTTTGGTGTAAACCAATGGACGGTTCATCCAGAACATACATCACGCCAACCAATCCGGCACCTATTTGGCTGGCCAGACGAATCCTTTGCGCTTCGCCTCCCGACAGAGAGTTGGCATTGCGGGATAATGTTAAATAATTCAGACCCACATTCACCAGAAACTCCAAACGCTCCTTGATTTCTTTCAGAATCTTTTCGGCAATCTCGCCTTTCTTGCCTTCTAATTTCAGATTCTGAAAATATTGATGGCATTCCTCAATGGATAGTTTGTTAATGTAAGGTAAAGTTTTATCGGCAATGAAGACATTTCTGGCAGCTTCATTCAGACGTTCACCATGACATACATCGCATTCTTTGTTGCTGATGTATTTGCTGAGTTCTTCACGAACCATATTGGATTCGGTTTCTTTATAGCGTCGTTTCATGTTATTGGCAATGCCTTCAAATTCTCTCATGCGATTGAATTCAATGCTGTCAGATGAGTATTTGAACATGATTTGTTCATCTGAACCGAACATTATAATGTCCTGGATTTTCTTTGGTAAATCTTTTAATGGTGTTTCCAAATCAAAGTTATAATGTTCTGCGAGTGCCAATAACATTTGATAATAAAATCCATTGCGTCGATCCCAACCACGAACAGCACCATTCGCGAGTGATAAATCCCAGCTTTGTACAATTCTGTCTGGGTCAAAATATTGGCTGATTCCCAAGCCGTCACATTCAGGGCATGCCCCGTTGGGGTTATTGAAAGAAAATAATCGAGGTTCCAGTTCTTCCAAAGAGTAATCGCAAATCGGGCAGGAAAATAACTCGCTAAATAGATGTTCAATGGGTTCACCATCATCAAATGTTGCGATTTGTACCAATCCTTCGGATAAGACCAAAGCGGACTCAATGGACTCAGCCAGTCTTTGCGCCATATCATCCTTAATGCGAAAACGATCAACAACAGCTTCGATTGTATGTTTGGTTTTTGGATTGATTTTGGGCAAATCTTCTAATGAATAAACTTTATCATCAATGCGTACGCGAACATACCCGCTACCCATCAATTGTTCCAGCATGGCAGTGTGTTCGCCTTTGCGATTTCGGACTAAAGGTGCCAGCAACATATATTTACGGGACGGATCTAATTGCATGATGCGATCCACAATTTCCGAAACCGTTTGGGCTTCCAGTTTGATTCCATGTTCCGGACAGCAAGGTGTTCCGACTCTGGCATACAGCAAACGCAGATAATCATTGATTTCTGTAATCGTTCCGACAGTAGAACGCGGATTGTGCGAAGTGGATTTTTGTTCAATGGAAATTGCCGGTGATAAACCTTCGATATGGTCGATATCCGGTTTTGCCATCATCGACAAGAACTGTCTGGCATAAGCAGACAAGGACTCCACATAGCGTCTTTGTCCTTCTGCGTAAATGGTATCAAAAGCCAGAGAGGATTTTCCCGAACCGGATAAACCGGTAATCACAATCAATTGATTACGAGGTAAATCAATGTCGATATTCTTTAAATTATGAGTTCTCGCTCCGCGTAAAGAAATGTATTTCATGATTATTGGTTGATATCGGAAAACCGATAAGTTTAACTGATTTTTAAATTGTTTGCTTCAACAAAATCACAATGTCATAAAATATTCATGAAAGCATTTTATCAAACCAATTGTTAAGTTAAAGAATCTCCATAAATCAGGGATTTAATGCTTTATTTATTGAAACTTTGGGTCGGAACAAGTAAAATCGCCGTCCTTGTAGCTTACGTCCTTGTCCGCATTGATACATGGGTCGTAGCGTTTTGAGGTTGAACCTCACATTTTAATTATTGGAGAAAAATCATGCATGCAGTTATTAAAACTGGTGGTAAACAATACAGAGTTAAAGAAGGTGATGTCCTTCGTGTTGAAAAACTAGGTTTGGAGCCTGGTTCAAAAGTTGAGTTTGATGAAGTGTTGATGACATCAGACGGCGAAAAAATTAATGTTGGAACACCTCATGTTAAAGGTGCAAAAGTTTCAGCAGAAGTAATGAGCAACGGACGTGCTAAAAAAGTTAAAATCTTGAAATTCAGAAGACGTAAGCATTCCATGAAGCAACAAGGACATCGTCAAAGTTATTCTGAAATCAAAATCAAATCAATTAAAGCGTAGGAGATAAGCAATGGCACATAAGAAAGCAGCGGGTAGTACCAAGAACGGTCGCGATTCTAATCCTAAGTACCTTGGCGTTAAAAAATATGGCGGTGAAGCTGTTCAAGCCGGAAATATTTTGGTGCGTCAAAGAGGAACTAAAGTTCATCCTGGCAAAAATGTAGGAATCGGTAAAGATCATACATTGTTTGCATTAAAAAATGGACATGTTCAATTTGCTAAAAAAGGACCTCAAAAACGTCAGCATGTGAGTGTTGTTTCTGAGTAAGCAAATTTAAAATATGTAATAAAAAACCCGGCTGAGTTCCGGGTTTTTTTATTGTCAGTGAAAAATTACCTCTTATTAATCTCCGTAAGGAGTCCAGATATTTTTAACATCGGTTGCCTGATTCAAAAATTCCAAGCCCTGACCTTGTTTATTGTTGAACCAATCGCGAGATTTTCCGTAATTAACCCAAGTCTTTTTCAAATTGCTTGCCGAGCATTTTTCGACTTCCGTCGAACCATCAGCATCGCCAAAGTACCAAACCGATTCCACTTCATAATGTTCTGCCAGAACCTTAGTCAGCTCATTTTTGTTTCCGGTGATGATATTGATAACTCCGCCCGGAAGATCAGAAGTTTCGAGAATTTGATAAAACTCTAACGCCAGTAAACCGTAATTTTCTGAAGGAATTACAACAACACGGTTGCCCATAGCAATTGCGGATATGGTTAATGATACAAAACTCAGAAATGGAGATTCTTCAGGGCAGGCAATTCCCATAATGCCATTGGCTTCCGGCATAGCAAGTACCACACCTCTGAGTGGAACATTATGAACCGCGCCATCAAATTTATCAGCATAAGATGCATAATAAAAAATTCGTTCAATGGCTGTATTGACTTCTTTTTGAGCCTGATTGGTTGAAACTCCTGTGAGTTTTTTCAAACTTTCGGCAAATTCATTGGCTCTGAGTGCCAGATTTTCAGCAATGTAGAATAAGACCTGAGCACGATTATGGGCAGATGTACTTGTCCAGCCATTGGCTTTACGGGCGGCTTCTACGGCATTTCGAATATCCTTGCGATTGCCTTTACCAATATGAGCTAATAATTTACCATCGTTTGATGCCACTGCTTGAGAATAACCACCATCGGGTCTGACTTGTTTGCCACCAATATAAAATTTCGGTGTGCGGTCAATAAATGACAAAGACTCTGTGTTATTGAGTTCATTGATTTTGACTGCTTTGGAGTTTTTCAAACCTTTTTCATATTTTGGTTTGAGATAGGCATGCATGCCTTCAATTCCACCTTCACGACCGAATCCGGATTCTTTCTTACCTCCAAATCCGGCAGCAGCATCAAAATGATTGGAGCAGTTAATCCAAACTACTCCGGCAATCACTTGCGGAGCGATATCCATTGCCAGATTGATGTTTTCACTCCATATGCTGCAAGCCAGTCCGTATCGGACGTTATTGGCTAATTCAACTGCTTCTGCCGGCGTGCGGAATGTCATCGAAACCAGTACGGGTCCGAAGATTTCTTCGTTGGCAACATAATGTGAAGTGTCAACTTCTGACAACAGTGTTGGCGGATAAAAACAACCACACTCAGGAAGTTGAATATCCGGTTGGTATAATTCAGCACCTTCAGCTACACCTTGCTTAACTAATTCACTAATCCTTTGTTTTTGGCTTTCATCAACAATTGCACCGATGTCGATCGATTTATCCAATGGGTCGCCGATACGAAGTTTTTGCATACGGGCTTTCAACTTTTCATGAAAACGATCAGCAATGCTTTCCTGAACCAATAAGCGAGAACCGGCACAACAAACTTGTCCCTGATTGAACCAAATGGCATCAATCAGCCCTTCAATCGCCGAATCCACATCAGCATCATCAAATACGATGAATGCGGATTTTCCACCAAGCTCCAATGTCAGTTTCTTGCCGGTTCCTGCCGTTTGTTCACGAATGATACGACCAACATCGGTAGAACCGGTAAATGCAATTTTATCAATATCATTGTGTTTGACAATTTCGGCACCGGTTTTGCCATCGCCGGTCACTATGTTGACAACTCCTTTGGGTAATCCGGCTTGTTGGCAGATTTCAGCAAATAATATTGCCGTTAAGCTGGTGTATTCAGCGGGTTTTAAGACAACCGTATTTCCTGCTGCCAGTGCCGGAGCAATTTTCCATGCCAGCATTAGCAATGGGAAGTTCCACGGAATGATTTGTCCGGCAACTCCCAGAGCTTGATAATCGTCCAATTTATCTTCCATGAGTTGTGCCCAGCCGGCATGATGATAAAAATGTCGAATCACCAAAGGAATATCCACATCTCTGCTTTCTCGTATCGGTTTACCGTTATCTAAACTTTCCAAAACGGCAAATAAGCGTGAGTGTTTTTGAATCAAGCGGGCAATGGCATACAAATATTTCGCACGGTCAAAACCACTTAGTTTTTCCCAATCGGGTTGTGCCAGTTTGGCAGCGGTAACAGCCATATCGACATCTTTTGCACTCGCTTGGGTGATTTGTGCCAGTTTTTCTCCGTTTGCCGGATTGTAAGTGTTGAAATATTTTGCGTTCTTGCTGTTGATAAAATCGCCATCAATAAAAAGTCCAAATTTTGAACTATGACTTTTCAACCATTCATTGGCAGCGTCAATGCTTTCAGGAGCTTTTCCGTAATCCATTTCTTCAAAAATTTTCATAATACTCATTGTTTTCACTTTATTATTTGGTTTGCTTGTTAATGTTTAGGTTTTAGCTGATCGCATGACGGAATCCGGCGGAATATTTGCCAGTCACATGATGTTCTAATTGTCTTTCGATATCACCGAGTAAACTCGATGCCCCAAAGCGGAATAGCTCCGGTTCGAGCCAATCTCTGCCCAATTCTTCTTTCATCAGAATGAGATATAGCAAACTTTCTTTTGCGGTGCTGATACCACCGGCCGGTTTATATCCAATTTTAAATCCGGTTCTGTCGAAGTACTCACGTATCATTCTCACCATCACCAAACTGACCGGAAGAGTGGCATTGACCTTTTCTTTACCGGTTGATGTTTTAATAAAATCTGCTCCTGCCATCATACAAACCATAGATGCTTTGGCGACGTTTCGGAGTGTCGAAATTTCACCGGTTGCCAGAATGGTTTTCAGGTGAGCTTCACCACAGGCTTCTCTGTAGGCTGCGATTTCTTCATATAGTCCTTTCCAGTTTTGTGAAAAAACATGGCGACGAGAGATAACGATATCAATTTCTGTGGCTCCGGCTGCAACCGATCGTTTGATTTCTTCCACACGCATATCAAACGGCGTTAAGCCTGCCGGAAAGCCGGTCGATACTGCTGCCAATCCGATATTTGTACCTTGCAGGTATTTTTTTGCAGACTCCAGCATTTCATGATAAACACAAACCGCTCCGGTAGTCAGATTTAACTTTTCAATTCCCAGAGCTTTCACAATATCATTACGAATCGGTTTCTTAGCTTTTTCACAAAGTCTGCGAACTCGCCTTTCGGTGTCATCACCGGCGAGCGTCGTGAGGTCAATGCAACTGATCGCTTTTAACAGCCACGCTGCCTGATGTTGTTTTTTGATCGAACGTCTTCCGCTATAAGAAGCAGCTCGACGTTCAACCGCACTTTTATTGACTTGAATACATTCAACCCAATCCGGATTAAAAGGAACTCCGGGATTTCTTTCAATTTTATTATTCATAAGATTACATTAATTTAATTAATTCTTTTGCTGATTCTTCACTGATTATTAAATCGGTGATGATATTTTTTTGTAAAATGGCTTGTGTGACTTTACCTTTTTGACTGCCACCAACAATCGCAATCACTTTTTTTCCTCTGATATCTTCCGAGGTTAAGCCCAGTGATAAATTATTGCTGCTGTCCTTTATTTCATTTCCACTGGTATCAAGAAACTGCCCCATAAAATCACCGACCGCATGATTTTCAATCATTTTATTCCATATGGATTCTTCAACAAGTCCGCTTTCATGAACATGAGCATTACTTTCAATCGAACCAATTCCAACTAAGTAGATTTCTGCTTGTTTGGCAAAATCTAACATTTGCCTGACACTGTTTTGCTCAAGTAACATCTGTTTTTCGGATTCATCTTTGGCCATATAAGGAACCGGCAAAAAGAAAGCCTCCGAATTGGTTCTTTCTGCCAGTCTGTGAATTACATCGTAGGGATTTGTTGAAAATCGGCGTGTTAATCCGCCGGAAACAGAAACAAATTTGATTTTTTCAGTTTGAAAATGCGGAAGGTTTTCAACAACTGCCGATAAAGACCGACCTTTTCCCACACCGACCATTTTGTTTTTATTGTTTTTAAGTAAGTTGTATAAAAAAGAAGCACCGGCAGCACCCACTGACTTAAAAGAATCAACACCTTCAATTGTTGGAGCAACGATGCACGAATCAAGGTTAAACTGTTTTGAAATTTTTTCTTCAAGTTCCACACACTCAATAATTTCGCCCTCAACAAAAATTTTGACGATATTGTTAGCATGGGCTTGGGCTATCAATCTATGAGCTTTCACCGATGAGATATTCAGTTTTTGGGCGACCTCACTTTGTGTGTAGCCACCAATGTATGCAAGCCATGCTGCTTTTGTTGCTAAATCGAGTTGATTCATGATTGTAATTAATTTCAATAAGTGAAATATATTTCATACAATCATTGTTTGCAACTCAAAATGATAAAAATTAAGGAATAATTGTTAAAACATATTGTTATAAGATATTATTGTAAGGATGCGTTTATAATGGAGACATTGTTGAAAACAATAACAATATTACTGATTATGGCTTTATCTGTTGCTGTTGCAGAGGAGAGTTTAGTTGAAGCAGAGCGTTTTCATATAGAAAAAAATACAGCTAAAATTTCAAAAGTTATCATCGAAAATAATCATGGCGATATTCGGTTGAGGCAAACGACTGAAAAGAATTTGGTATTTCATGCAGTATCGCAATACTCAAAAACACACAGAGCAAGTATTGATGAAGAACTTAAAGATGGGGTCTTATCGTTAAAAGTTTCTTATAAAAATCTGCCAACAGAAAAATCATTGGAAAGAGTGGATGTGGCAATAGTTGTTCCCAAAGGAGTTGAATTAGACATAAAAATTGAGAAAGGCAATCTCAGTAGTAAAAAACTGGAAAATCAATTAAAAGTTGTCTCAGAATCTTCAGATATTGAGCTAAAATCGACTGGGTTCGCAGATTTATTTACCAAACATGGGAATATTTCATATACATTGTTGAGTAACGAATCATCAGATGAAGTGAATTTGAAAACATTCAATGGAAGTGTTTCTTTATATTTTCATGAAGATAACCGGCCATTTGTGCAAACTATTACCGGGAGCGTTGTCACTAGTAATTCTATAAATATTTTAAAGAATAAAAAAATTGAAAACAGAGTAGCCAGTTACAATCAAGATAAATTTTTTGATACAGCAAAAATTCAAACAGATACCGGTTTAATTCAACTGGTTGAAATTGAACAGATTTATAAATAAAGAGAGGTAGAAATGATTAAATCAAAAAAAAGCCAGCCTATACTTTCTGTGTTGGGTTTGTTATTTGCAAATACGATATTTGCTGCTGACAGCACGCAGACACGTTATGGCGCAGAATTTGTTGGAGACACAGTCACGCCGGCTGTGGTGACGGTTAATTTGAAAAATTTACCGGCTCCAACTCAATGGAAACCGGGTGATCCGATAAAGGAAATTCCGTTAAAGTTCAATCGTCCGAAAGACTGGGTTAGGCCTCAGCCTGCAGGCCGTGGGTTTGGTTTTGATGCTTTGGCGCAAAAACAAGTGGATGCTGCCTCTACATTTGGAACAGATCCGTTTGATAATCTTCTCTATAACTTGGATGGAGCCGGATTCACCGGAGTAAATCCTTCTGATACGAATGGCGATGTTGGTATCAATTATTATGTTCAAACAATCAATAATAGTAGTAGCTCTATAATATTGATAATAGACAAATCTGATGGTTCCACAGCGGCTCAATTTGTTATGGATACGATAGCTAATGGTTCAGGTACCGGTTGCGGTGGTGGACGAGGTGACCCAGTTGTTCTGTTTGATCAGTTTGCAGATAATGGTCCCGGTGAACCTAAAGGTCGTTGGGTGTTTACTGAGTTTACTAGTAATTCATTTTGTATGTACATTTCAAAAACTCATGATCCATTAGGACAAAGTAGTAGTACATGGTATATCTATGAATTCACTTCAGCATCCGGCGGTTTGCCTGATTATCCTAAATTTGGTGTCTGGGGTGATGCTTATTATGCCGGTGCGAATGAAAGCAATCGTCAATATGCATTCGATAGAGATAATATGCTACTTGGTAATCCTGCCAGAGGCTATCAGGTGTTCACTTCTCCGGGATTACCTGGTTTTGGCTTTCAACACATGATGCCTGCGGATGCCGATGGTGAAACTTTACCTCCACAAGGAGCTCCGGGAATATTCATGCGTCACCGTGATGGTGAGTATCATGGTGATAACCCTCCGGATGATGTATTGGAATTATGGGAGTTCACAACTGATTTTGATACTCCTGCAAACAGTGCCATAACAGGTCCGATAAATATTCATGTCAGCGAGTTTGATACACATCTAGGCGGAAGTAATTTTGGTGATTTGTCTGTCCCACAACCAAACGGAGCAACCAATCTATTTCCTTTGAAACAACCTTTGATGTGGCGTGTTCAACACAGAACGATTGATGACAAACAATATCTAGTCGGTAATATGGTTACTGATGTTGACGGTAATGATTATCATGGAGTGAGATGGTGGCAGTTGGAAAGACCGGCAGCATCGACTAATGGTAATGACTGGGTTCTTAAAGATGAAGGAACATATACTCTCAATGATGGAGTTCATCGTTGGATGGCATCAGCTGCTATGGATGGTGATGGCAATATTGCAATCGGTTATAACACATCCAGTAGTTCTGTATTCCCGGGTATGCGTTATGCCGGTCGATTAACAGATGATCCTGCCGGAACAATGCCACGAGGTGAAAATTCAATTATTGAAGGCAGTGGCTCAAATAGTTCAGGAAGATATGGTGACTATTCATCTTTGAATGTTGATCCTGTTGACGAATGTACCTTCTGGTACACGGCTCAGTATAATGCTTCGTCAAATTGGAGTACAAGAATAGGAGCATTTAAATTTGAGCAATGTGGATGTCAGCTTTCACTGGATACCATTAATGTAACAGGAGCAACGGTTCCGAATGACAATCAAATTGATGTTTCATGGGATGACTCAGCAACTCCTGAAATGATTGAATATCGAATCTATCGTTCAACAACAATGGGGACTGGTTATGTGCTCATTGATACGGTAGCAGATACTAGTCCGGGTACCGGAAGCACGGGATCATATACTTATAATGATACAACAGTTTCGGGCGGTACAGTTTATTATTACATTGTTAAAGCCTCTGATGGTGGGGCGTGTTTGACATCAAACTCAAATGAAGTGAATGCAACTGCTACAGGATTATGTACTTTAGCTCCAACTTTTGCAGGAATTACCTCTGCGAGTAACAATGCAACTCAGTCTTGTAGTATTACACTCAATTGGGATACAGCGAACTCGCAATGTCCTAATAGTGTAGGTGAACTTAATTACTCTGTTTATCGTTCGACTACAAGTGGCTTTACCCCATCACTTGCAAATCAAATTGCAACTGGAGTTAATACCAATACATTCCTTGATAATATTGGTGGTTTGACCTCTGATGTTGATTATTTCTATGTTGTGAGATCTTATGATACTGATAATTCAGTGGAAGACAGCAATATCACAGAGAACTCTGCATTCCCAACCGGTCCAATTACACCACAACCTTTTGATGATAATTTAGAAAGTTATACAACAATTGCAGATGCTGAAGCTGCTGGTTGGTCTCATAATGCAGCAACAGGTGCCGATGACTGGCGTATCGAAATCGGGGATGATCATACCAATGGCACAGGTGCTGCTTTTGTTTCAACTGATGTAAGTTCTTCTTCAGATAAATCAATAATAACCAGGGAGTTCTCTCCTTCAGCAACTTCGGTCTTGAGTTTCTATCATAAATATAACTTTGAAACGAGTTATGATGGTGGTGTTCTCGAAATAACTGTTGATGGTGGCGCTAACTGGACTGATTTGGAGTCCAATATGACAACAGGTTCTTACGATGTCACTTTGAATGGAGGGTTTGGTCAACCATTAGGAGCAAGACGTGCATGGAATGGACAACAAGCATCATTTACTCTAATCGAAGTTGATTTATCTCCATACCAAGCACAAGTCGCTCAAATTAGATGGAGAATGGGTACGGATTCGAGTGTTTCTGCCGGCGACTGGAAAATAGATGATGTTGTTATTACTAATTCCGGTTCTTTTGGAACTTGTGATGTTCCAGTTGATTTAATATTTATGGATGGTTTTGAAGGTTCTCCGCCACCACCATAAACAGGGTTTAATCTGAATTAGATACCTAAATAAAACCCCTGATGCACTCAGGGGTTTTTTATTGGGAATCTATAAGGGTACATATAAGATTAAATGAATTGATAGGTCATAATCCAGGGGAAATACTCGAATGACATAAATACTATCATTAGCGGTATAGCTATTTTTACATTTCAGATATTTGAATATTAAAAAAACACCCAGAGGTATTTAGAAAACAGTTCCTTGTATAATGTAATTGAAAGCTCCAAATGGTTTAATAGAGATTTACGATATCCAATTGTCGATGAATTGATAAATCATTAGGAGTGCTTTGATTATGTTTTGAATTATATATTTAATAGCATAAAAAAAGCCGGAATCAATCCGGCTTTCCAATCAAGTTTGATGCGATAATTAATCTAAATCAACATCACCTTTTGCTTTGTTACGTCTTCTGCGTTCTTTGTCTCTGTATTCATCCATACATGAGTCTTGGTCATACATTGCGCAAGCTAGATAGTCTGTAATTTCAATGATAACTGCACGAATCGCTTTACCGGCCGGAGTTTTCTTTTCGCTAGCTAACGCACCGCCAAAGCCACCACGGCTCAGACCCAAGCTCATTCCACCACTTTTAGCTGTTGCTGTAACAGTTCTTGCGTATTCAACAACTCCTGTTGTTGAATCAATCACTCTGATATCAATGCCGATTGTTGAAGTTTTCTTATTGCCACCAACAGAAATTCCTTTAAAACTGAGTCCGCCGCCTTTACCGCCGGTTTCTTCAAAATTGGAAACAGAACCGGTAACTAAGTATTTTGCACCGGTTAATTGTCCCATTTTTGCAGCACTGCTTTTTGAAACACGTCCGGATGCACCTAAGTCTTGCTCAGAAAGTACACCATCCAGTTTTCTTCTCTCAACAACTTTGAATACACCTGTATTCATAAGTTCATTGGATAACATGTCGCTCAATTCACGGCCGACACCACTTTGCCACCAGTAGGCTTGAGTTTCATTCTTAAATTCTAAAACGGCAACAACCGGTCTGTCATCAGCAGCCAGAGCTGTGCCTGCCATCATTACTGCAAATAATGCAAACAACACTTTTTTCATAATAATTCCTCAAATGCTAAGTATAAATGTAAATAATTGCTACAATCTTAACCCATTTTTTAATGAAGATAAACCCCTCTCCAATGGATATATCAAAACTCAATGAATTGCGAAAGAACCTTGATACAATTGATGAGCAAATTGTAGCCCTTTTGGCTGAACGACAAATGAATGTTGATGCAATTGGTTCTGTGAAACTTGACACAAAATCTCCCACAAGAGATTATGAGAGAGAGAAGCAAGTTATTGATAATGTTATAAAAGTTGCAAAAGAAAAAAATGTTGACAGTGATATTGTTAAACAAATTTTTACCTTAATTATTAAGACTTCTCTGGAAAAACAGGAAAATCAAAAGATAAACACATCAGATTTCGGGTTTGAAAAGTCAGCTTTAATTATTGGTGGTTGCGGAAAAATGGGGCAATGGTTTGCTCGTTTTCTGAGTAATCAAGGTTTTAGAGTTGATATCTCTGATTTAAATCAAGATGAGAATAATGTCGATTATAAAACAGTGAAACTGGATTATGATTATATCATTGTTGCTGCACCCATTGATGCAAGCGGAAAGATTCTAAAAGATTTGGCAACTCTTAAACCGAAAGGAATTGTATTGGACATTGGCTCGATTAAGAGTCCTCTAAAATTACCACTGATGCAATTATCGGATGCTGGTTGTAAAGTCGTTTCAATTCATCCGATGTTTGGTCCTGATGTGAAATTACTTTCCAATAAGCATGTTATTTTTATAAATATGGGCGATTCGGCATCAGTTGAAAAGGTCAAACAGTTATTTAAGCCAACCATGGCGGAGCAAATTGATATGCAACTGGAGGACCATGATCGTTTGGTTGCTTATATTCTCGGACTATCTCATATTGTAAACATTGCCTTTATGCTGGTTTTGTCTGAATCCGGTGAAGCCGCAGGAACTTTGTCTAAACTATCTAGTACGACGTTTGATGCGCAATTTGCCATTGGCGAAAATGTGGTTTCAGAGAATCCGCACTTATACTTCGAAATTCAAAAATTGAATAATTATTCCAGTTCGACACTCAATGCACTTGGCGATGCTGTACAAAGAATCATCACAGTTATCAGTAATAATCAAGAACAGGCTTTCGTGAAAATTATGCAAAAAGCGCAACTTTATAGTAATTCTCGCTGTGCCCCTTAATTTTTAAATTTGGTTTTCCACCATCGAATGCTCAATGGAACAGAAATATTGAGTAAGAATGCAGTTAGCATGAGTGTATAGAATGCCTCCAAAGTCATGATTTTGTATTGTACGAATGCAATATTCATGACGACAAATGCCAACTCAGCTCGACCCAACATACCAAAACCAATCATCAAACTCGAAGGCCAGTCGAATTTACCGGTGTAATAAGCAGCAATAGCAGCCGAGGCAATTTGTCCGATAAATAACCCGGCGAACAACAGTAAAGATTCAGGTAACACTGAGATAAAGACATCAGGATAAAAAATGAGCTTAGTTCCTAAAGCCACAAAAAATACCGGGCCAATCCAGGTAAAAGCTACATTATCAACAATTCGTCTGGATTGTTCGAAGTAGTCGGTGTTTTGTTCTTTATGAAAATCGAAATAATCGGAATGGATGACCAAACCAGCCATGTAAGCTCCGATTGCTGGATGGAAGCCAAAATAATGAGCAAGCAATCCAACGGCAACAGCAATCAATAATAAACTTAAGACTGCATATTCTCCTTTGCCCATGGATAACACATTCTTGAGGCTAAAAAGATTGAAAGCAGGAATAAATTTCAGCACACCTTTTTCAGAAGGGAATATCCACTTGCCCAACACTGCAATAATAAGAAAGAAACCAACAGCTTTTGCCAATATAATTGCAATTCCGATAATATCAGTTCCTGTTTCGCCAGCGGCAATCGGTACAAGGATAGCAACTAGTGCCAAAGAAGCAATATCATCCAATATAGCAGAAGTCATAATTCCTGTTGCTGCCATGGTTCGGTTTAAGCCCTCACTTTTCAAAGATACCAAAGTGAGTGATACAGCAGTCGCAGTCATGGCAAGCCCGCACAGCAATGCCATATTTTTGTCATTCCAATAATAGAGTGTTAATGAATAGGCAACCACAAAAGGAACTAATGCGCCAAAGAATGCGATGCCCCAACTTCTTTTGATTCCAGATATGAAATTATCAGTGTTCTCTTCAAACCCTAAAGCAAACATGATAATGATAATCCCTAACTCAGAGAAATTATGAATGAATTCAGGCATTTGCTCTGGGACTATCCCTAAATTCACCAATAAAGAGCCCAAAAATAAGTACCAAAGAACTGGCGTTAATCGTGTCTTATCAGCCATGTAAGAAGCAATAAAAACACTAAACCAAATTACCGCTAAAATTGCTAAATCATGATGCATTCACAAAATACCTCTTAGAATTCAATATCATTCTACAACAAAAATACGAATTTTCCTACAACATTCAAAGCCAATTCCTACGAAAGCAAAGGGAGTTTCCTATTTGAAATATTTTCCTAAAAACTATCATTTACACATTCAAAACATATAGGAAAATTTTATGAAAAAAGTAAGTGGTTTCTCTTTAGTTGAGTTGATGGTAACACTATCTGTTATGGCAATATTATTGGGTTATGGTCTGCCAAACTTCTCAGGTTTTATGCTGAATAATTATTTGGATACGGAAAGGAGTCGTTTAAGCACATCAATGACTTTTGCCCGAAGTTACGCAATCAACTCACAAAAATATACAGTTGTTTGCCCAAGTATTTCGGGGGAATCTTGTGATGCTGACTCCAACTGGCATAACGGCTGGATTGTTTTTATTGATGAGAACAGAAACCGAGAACTGGATGCAACTGATGAGATACTGCGATTTGAAAATCCCATGAAAACACAAATTTCAGCAACTTCATCGGTTTACCGCTCAAAAATCAGATATGACGGAACAGGTTTTTCCCCTGGGACCAATGTCACAATTACGTTTTGTGATGATCGAGGCATTGACTATGCAAAAAACTTGATAATAAATAATTCCGGTCGAGTGAGGCAATCTGATGCAAATTCAGGCAATGTTTGTACAAGATAATAATTTCAGGGTAAAATAAAATTTTCACCAGATCTTATTTATGCATTATTTAGTCGATTTTGATCCTGTATTTCTGGACTTAAAAATAATTAAAATCCATTGGTACGCTGTGACATATCTGATTGGTTTTGCTTTATTCATAATTTTAGGGAATTATCAGGTTAAAAAGTACCAAACTTCATGGACAAAGGAGCAGGTTTCAGACTTTTTGTTTTACGGGGCCTTGGGTGTTATTTTTGGTGGTCGTATTGGTTGGGTTCTTTTTTATAACGACACCTCAATTTTGGATGATCCGTTTTTACCATTTAAAGTACAGGACGGCGGAATGTCATTTCATGGTGGATTGCTCGGGGTGATTGTTGCCATTTATTATTTCCACCGCAAAACGGGTAAGAGATTTGTTGAGATTTCAGACTTTATTGCTCCTTTATGTGCTTTAGGAATTGGTTCGGTCAGGGTTGGTAATTTTATCAATGGTGAACTTTGGGGGCGATTAACAGACAAACCTTGGGGAATCATTTTTCCGGATTCCCTACCTTTTTCCTATCGTGATGCTACAACTGAACAGTTGCATCAGCTTAATTCTCAAGGATTTTTAAATGAATTTGCACGGCATCCGTCTCCGTTATATGAAGCATTTTCTGAAGGTTTAATCACATTTATTATCGTTTGGATAGTTGCCAGAATGGTAGAAAGACAAGGCGTTGTTACCGGCACATTTCTGATATGTTATGGAATTTCTAGGTTTATCGTTGAATTTTTCCGAGAACCGGATGAAAACCGAGGTTATATTCTGTTTGACTGGATGACAATGGGACAGATATTAACTGTGCCTATTTTAATTCTCGGTTTGGTATTTATTTCGGGAATCTTTAGCAATAAGGCTCATGCGAAAAAATAAACACACTTTCAGAAAAAAAACATTCATGGTTCTTGAGCGTGAGTCTCACTCCAAGTTTGCAGAGTTTGTTCATTATTTGTTAATGATTTTAATTTTGCTGACCGTGATTGCAGTTATTCTAGAAAGTGATGCTGAATTGTACAAAAGATATTTTTTATTTTTCAAAACTCTTGAAATTATTAGTTTAATAATTTTTACCATAGAATATATTTTACGGGTTTGGTCAAGTGCAGAAATCAAGAAATATAGAGGTTTTCGTGGCAGAATCAAATACATGATAACGCCTATGGCAATTATTGATTTACTGGCGGTTCTTCCTGTGTGGTTTGGCATAATCATGTATCGTGATTTTATGATACTAAGAGGTTTACGCCTTGTGAGAGTTTTCAAATTAACTCGATACTCAAGATCAATGCATCTGCTAACATCTGTTTTGAGGTATGAAAGTGCAAATATTTTCTCAGCTTTTTTCGTGCTCAGTATTTTAATAATCATAGCAGCAACGGGAATGCATTTGGTTGAAGGTGATTATCAGCCTCAAGAGTTTGGAACGATTCCGAAAGCAATTTGGTGGGCAACTGTCACACTAACTACTGTTGGATATGGAGATGTAGTTCCAATGACCATAGCCGGAAGGATATTTGGTATTGTTATTCTGATTTCAGGTATTGGCATGGCGGCATTGCCAGCTGGTATTTTGGCATCCGGTTTTACAAAAGAAATAAACCGCAGAAAGGAGTTATTCAGAAATCAGGCGATTAATTTTCTATCCGATGGAATTTTGGATAAAAAAGAACAAAAGAAACTCAAAATAATGGCATATGACTTGGGTATTCCGTATCAAGATTCCAAGAATATCATCTGGGATGTGAGTAGAATGCAACTAAAGGTAACCGAGTTACAATGTCCGCATTGTGAAAACCCCATCGAAATTGAACATTACTCGGATAATATTCAAATCAGACACAAAAAAAGCCACGAATAAGAGTTAAGTCGTGGCTTAAATCAAGGGCTCTTGGTTTATCCTTTTACGATTGTATTATGAATGGTTCCAAAGATATTGTTGCCATCTTTGCTCAGCATTTTAATTTCGATGTCATCACCAAAACTCATAAAAGGCGTAGTTGCCTTTCCTTCATTGATGATTTCAAGAACACGTTTTTCAGCTAAACAAGATGAGCCTAATGACTCATCTTCATTAGCAATTGTTCCCGAACCAATCATCGCTCCTGCGGCTAAAGGTCTGGTTTTAGCTGCATGAGCGACCAGTTGAGCGAAATTAAACTGCATATCCACGCCTGCTTCAGGGTGTCCAAACCACTCGCTATTTAATGTGCTATGAAGTGGTAAGTGGACTTTGGAATCTTGCCAGGCATCACCAAGTTCATCCGGTGTCACAAAGAAAGGAGACAATGAAGTAGGCGGTTTGGATTGCATAAAGCCGAATCCTTTTGCCAGTTCCGCAGGAATCAGATTTCGCAGAGAAACGTCATTCAAAATACAAATCAGTTTGATATGTTTTGCAGCATCTTCCACAGAAACAGCCATTGGGACATCATCAACGATGACCGCGACCTCTGCCTCAAAGTCAATTCCATAGTCTTCGCTGGTTACTGCAATATCTGCATGCGCCGGTAGAAAACTGTCGCTGGTTGCCTGATACATCAACGGGTCTTCCAAAAAACTCGGAGGCATTTCAGCCCCTCTGGCACGTCTCACACGCTCAACATGAGCCAGATATGCACTTCCATCAAGAAATTGGTAAGCTCTTGGTAAAGGGGCTAATAAATCTTTGGTGTTCAAATCAAATGCATCTGTGGCTTCATTGTTGTTTAATTTTGTAAAAACCTCTTGTAGCTCTAAGGAAACATCATCCCAATGATCCAAAGCGTTCTGCATTGTATCCGCAATATCTTTAACAGCGACTGCCTTGCTGTTGTCTCTGCTGACAACAATTAACTGTCCGTCACGAGTGCCATTATTTAAAGTTGCTAATTTCATTGTTATTCTCCTTTCGGTTTCCATGAATGAACATATTCAGTCCACTCAACCTGTTCAAATTCAGTACTGACCTCCAGTGGGTCGCGAGTATCAATCATTACGGCGACCTCATCAGTCATTGCGTTTTCTTGCTTGAAGGCTTTTTTCAAAGCTCCGGGGTGAGGGCCATGTGCAAATCCCTGAGGATGGTATGTTAACATTCCCGGATGAATATTGTCGCGTGAGAAAAAGTTTCCCATGTGGTAGAAAAGCACTTCATCATAATCATCATTATTATGAAAAAATGGAATTTTCAATGCTTTTTCAGCTGTCTCAAAAAGTCTGGGTACAAACGTGCAAATGATAAAGCGATTACCCATAAATGTCGTATGAGCTGATGGAGGAACATGATATCTGTGACTGAGAAGTGGAGATATATCTCTCCAGTTCAGTTGAATCGGCATAAGATTTCCACGCCAACCTATAGCATCCAAAGGATTGAAAGGAAAAACCTGACGACTGATTTTGTTTCGATGCTTAATCAAAACAGTCCATACCTCATCCTCACTTTGTTGATCCAAAAACTGTTCATCAATCGCAGGAACTCCATACACCGCCGGATCAACAATGGCATTAGGTCCAAGCAATCCTTTGTCAGGAAGCTGATAATGACCGTTGGTGCATTCAATCATTAAAACTTCACATTCAGTTGTTGTTTCCAAACGCCAGCGAGTGCAACGGGGCAAGGTGAAGTAATCGCCCTCAACCAGTGAAATATGTCCATAATCACAAAAAATCTCCAAGTTTCCCTTGTGGATAAAAAGCATGTCATCGCCATCAGCATTGCTGACTAAATGATCCATGTTTGAGTTTGTTTTAAACATCCGAACCTTGATCGATGAATTGTGTAACATCACCGAAGCTTTGAATGGACAGTCATCAACCTGAGTGAACTTGTTAGTATCAAAAGCACGTGGCTGCAACTCACCTTCAAACTCTGACCAATTTGTTGGCGGGTTTTTATGATAAAAATGCGCGACCGGACCAAAGAAACCTTCTTTTCCGACTTCTCTCTCGTAAGTTCCTTCAGGCAAATCATAATGAGCTTGTCTGGCTACTGTTCCTTCTTTTTTAAAAGTCTGAATCCAGTTTTTCATTATAAATAACCTCGTCTTTGTTGTTCAAGTTCAATAGAGTCAAACAAAGCCTGGAAATTTCCTTCACCAAAACCCTCATTTCCTTTACGTTGTATGATTTCAAAAAAGATAGGGCCAATGCAATTTTCGGTGAAAATTTGTAACAGAATCTTCTCACCGGTTTCTTCATCAGCATCAATAAGAATTTTATTTTTTCTCAGACGTTCAATATCTTCCGAATGCTTAGGAACTCTTCGATCAATGATTGAGTAATAGGTATCGGGAGTCACCAGACAATCGACTCCGGTAGCTCTCATTGACTCAATCGTTTCGTAAATATTTTCGGTGTAAAGAGCAATATGTTGAATACCTTCACCATTGTATTCATGGATATATTCATTGATTTGTGATTTCTCGTCAGATGATTCATTCAACGGAATTTTGACTGAACCATTTGGAGACTTCATTGCCTTCGAGGTCAGCCCTGTTTGTTGTCCGCGAATATCGAAGTAGCGAATTTGCTCGAAATTGAATAAATCAACATAATACTGTCCCCACTTTTCCATGTTTCCATAGTGAACGTTGTGAGTTAAATGATCAATGAATGTCATTCCCCAGCCACTCGGGTATTGGTTCATTCCGGGAATCTCAACAAAATCATTTTTGAGCAAACGCCCATAGTTTTCTTTATCAACCAAATACAAAACTGCACCGCCAATCCCTTTAACAGCCGGTAAATCCAAGTCACCCTGTAAGGGTTCAGAACCATTGTCTAAAGCATGGTTTAAGGCTGTTTTAGCATCATCAAACACAATCGAGAAGCCATTGGCAGAAGGACCGTGTTGATTTTTAAATGACTCTGCAAACGAAGCTTTTTCATTATTCAGCATAAAATCTATGCCACCTTGGCGATAAAGTGTTATATCTTTTGTTTTATGCTTTTTAATAGCATTAAACCCCAATCTTCTGAATAATGTGTCCAGAGCATGTGCGTCAGGAGATGCAAACTCAACAAATCCAAATCCGTTGATTGTATTTTCACTCATAATAATTCACCTCAAACTTGTAATTGGCAACATTTTAAGCATAATTAGTTTCAAATGAAACTAAATTTGTGGTTTTAGTTACAAATGAAACTAAATGATTATGCAACTCAGTAAATTTCTTCCTTACCAGCTTTCAGTGCTGAGTAACAAAGTGAGTCAGGGGATTTCCAAATCCTATAGGAAACAGCACAATATCAGTATTTCAGAATGGCGTGTTTTGATTATTTTGTCAGATAACCGCGAGCAGACGGCTAAGGAGTTAGTCGAATATAGTCAAATGGATAAAGTTCGTATCAGCAGAACCGTCAAAGTTTTATTGGATAAAAAACTGATCACGCAGAAAGTCTGCCAAAATGATGCTCGTTCCAAGAAATACAAACTTACGAACTCCGGAAATGACCTGATAGAAGCTGTTAAACCAAAGGCATTGGAATATGAACAATTATTGATAAGTATGCTTAGTGAGAAACAACTGAATGATTTCAGAAATACAATTGAAATCCTTAATCAGCAAACCGATAAAATATTACAAGAAAATTCATAATTTGAAGATTTGTACTTGACAAAATATTAGATAAATATGAAAATTCTCGCCCTCAAGTCATTTACTGATTTGCAGACCATTCAATGGCTATGTAGCTCAGCTGGTTAGAGCACAGCATTCATAATGCTGGGGTCGGTGGTTCAAGTCCACCCATAGCCACCATTTAATTCAATCTTTTATAGAATGAAGTTACGATTTGATAGTTATCCTTAGTAAGGTTTGCATAGCTTTGGAAGGGACTCAATACAACTCTGCTAGGAACTCTTGCTTATTCATTTCAGCTTCTGTGTATCGTTTTTCATTGAATATAATATCTTCTTTTTCTAACAGTTTAAGCATCGGCTTATAGATTTCCTTTGTTACTGGCATTAGCAATCCTTTTTGTTTGATTTTGTTATCTGCTATCATCTGGCTGACGATAGCTACAGGATAGCCGACAGTTTTTGCCATGGCGCTGTAACCATCAGGTTCACCGATTTGTTTGAGAGTACTAGAGAGGAAAGTGCGTGTCCCGTCTTTTTTTGCAATGACGAATTTGTGTTGGAGGACGACCATATCTCTTTCGCCTTTTTTATAAGGTAATTTTTGTAATAACAATTCACATAAAGCATCAATGCTGCATAAATTTTGAGGAACCGGATTGTCAGAGAAAATCCCCAGCCAGTTGAGTGCCTGCCAGGATTTTTCATTAATTATCTCCATGAGTTGCTCGATGTTTTCGCAGTCATTGAGTTTGAGAATATAGTTTTTCCAAGAGATTGGCGTCTTAACTTCTCCAATGTTGGTTTGCATCAATCCCAGTTTTTTTATGTGTGAAAAAATATCACAAAACCCTTGATATCTGAGAGTTCCACGAATGATATCTTTAACATTATCAATTCCGTATATGGATTTATAATTGATAGAAACCCGATTGGGGTAACATTCCAGAGGCAAATCTTCTATGGAGATTTTTTGTCTCCACTTCATTAAATCTTCACCTTCTATTTTGATAGTTTTGTTGTTTTTTTGATAGATGGCATCGTTGAGTAAAACCATAATAGCTCCACGAGGTTCCCATGAGAACTTATACATTAATGGATTGTCATTACTTTCAACTGCTGGAATTCCGCCACACCAAGAGACAAAGGATTCAATTTCATCGTCATTGGCTTTTACTTTGTCAATAATTTGCATAGCTGCCAAATGATCAATGCCTGGATCGAGACCGATTTCGTTTATGACAATGATTCCGGCTTTTTCAATTTCGTGCTTTAAAGCCAGCATTTCAACTGATTGATAACTGGCAGTAACCATGTGGATTTTGTTCTTAATACATGATTTTACAATGTTAATATGAAATGAAGCTGGCACTAAACTTACAACGATATCATTTCCACCTATCAAATCATCTAATGTTTTTGAGTCTCTGACATCTGCCTGCATTGCAAAGACATTGGGGAAAAATTGAGCAATATTCTCAGCTTCCTGCAATGTATATCCAACGAGAGTGATTTGATTGTCGGGTCTGCGAGCCAAATATTCGACCATTGGTTTTGCCACCAGACCGGCACCGAATACTAAAAATTTTGCCATGAATTTATCTTTTCGTATTTATATTTGTTAGTATGATGAAGAGTATCATAGCATGAGCAATATTTTTGTGGAAAGTTTAGGATTTATTTCAACGCTGCCGGTTTTAATCACGTTGGTGGTGGCTGTAAAAACCCGTAATGTGATCTTGGGTTTGTTTTTAGGTGTTTTTAGTGGTGTGGTTATTTTACATGGTATGAATCCATTCACTTCTATGAGTGTAGTTGTTGAAAAATACTTCATTCAGCAGATTACTAAAAGTTCGAATGCCGGGATGTTGGTTTTGATGACTTTGATTGGTGGTTTGGTCGGTTTGATGGAAAAATCCGGTGGAGCTGCTGCTTTTGCAAAAATGGTAGTGAGAAAAATAACCAGTAAAACTAAGGCTATGTTTTCGGCTTGGATGAGTGGAACGTTGTTGTTTTTTACCGATTCGGGTACTCCTCTGATTGTCGGTCCGTTGTTTCGCCCGATTATGGATGGTTTGAAAATATCCAGAGAAAAACTGGCATGGATTATTGACTCAACCGCATCTCCTGTTGCCGTTTTGATTCCTTTTATTGGCTGGGGCTTGTATTCACAGGGATTAATTGCTCAGGAATATTCGGAACTGGGAATTTCTGAAGATGCATTTACATCATATGTGAAATCTATTCCGTATCAGTTTTATTCCTTGCTGGCAGTTGTTATGGTGCCTTTGATATTAATTTTGAAAGTGGATTTTGGTTCCATGCGAATCGCTGAAATCAAAGCTCAAGACACTCAAAAACTTGTACAAGACTTAAATTCGGTTGAGGAAAAAGGTGAAAAAGAACATGAGAATGCCAAACCTATCATGGTGTGGCTTCCGCTTTCGGTAATGATGGTTATCCTTTTTGCAATGTTGATTCCTAAAGGTTTTCCACTCGATATTGGCAATATTCCGTCCAATGCATTTCGTTCATCATTATCAACGGCTTATATTTTTGCAGCAATATCGCTGATTGTTTTGATGTCTCGGTTAAAAATTAAAACTTTGAATGATAGTTTTCAGTTGTATTTAAAAAGCATAGGAAGCATGTTTAATATTCTTATCATTCTGGTACTCGCCTGGTCTTTAGGTGCAGTCGGAAAGGATTTGGGGACTGCAAATTATATTGTTTCATTGACCGATGGGAAATTTGCCGGATTTTTAGTACCGGTGATTGCATTTATCATTGGTGCAATCATATCATTTGCTACCGGCTCATCGTGGGGTACTTATGCGATATTGTTTCCTTTAATCATACCTATGGCTCATCAGTTTGATTCGCCCATTTATGTGAGTATTGGTGCTGTTTTGTCCGGTGGCTTATTTGGTGATCATTGCTCTCCGATATCGGATACAACCATTCTTTCTTCAACGGGAGCAGGTTGTACTCATCTTGATCATGTCAAAACCCAACTTCCTTATGCGTTATTTAATGGATTGTGCTGTACAGCTGCATTTATCTTTGCAGGAATCACAGCCAGTATTTGGGGATTATTTTTAGGTTTTATACTGATGCTGAGTGGTTTGATGATAATTCGTAAATTGGTTGCATTAAAAAAGCCATGAAATGCATCATGGCTTTTTGAGTTTATTCAACGAATCAATTTTAGTTCATTGTTTTATTTTGTCTGAAAAACATTAAACCTATTACCATTAACATTAATAATGTAATTCCATAAGTACTTAAACTTGGAATTACGAACGGGATAAAGAACCCTGCAATGTTACTGAGTGCAGATGACTCATTGCTGTTATCACCATCATTATCAAAGTTAATTGTTGCTTGGTTGTCAATTTGACCTCTAGCACTGCTGTCTATTGATACATTAATGGTAACAGTAACAGATGATGCCGCTGGAATAGAACCGTTCCATGAAACAGTATTGCCGATATTGCTAACTGTACCAGATGTAGCATTGGCACTCACAAATGTGACGCCAGTCGGCAATATATCCGTCATTTCATCTCCCGGATTATCATTTTGCGGATTTGGACCTGTGTTATTCAATACAATTGTGTATGTTGCTGTTCCACCAGGAACCAAATCTCCGGATACTGATTTACTGCCTGAAAGTATCGCTTGAATATTGTCATCATTTTGGATAGTACCTAGTCCTTGATTATCAGCAATAAGTGCACCGGAAGCATTACTCAAGTTAACGAAGAATGTCTCGTTCGGCTCGATAGTCACGTCACCATTAACGGTAACTGATACAGTCTGAGTTGTTGCTCCACCTGAAGTAAAGTTAACAACTTGTCCTGCTATTGCCGTATAGTCGCTACCAGCCGTTGCCGTTCCATTGGCAGTATTCACTTCAACAGAAGCATTCACAGACTGATCAATACTTACAGTGAAGTCAAAAGTTGAAGTTCCTGCATTCCCTTCAGTTTGGGTAACATCATTAATTGAAATGTTTGCAACATCATCATTTTGAATTGTGCCCAAACCCTGGCTGTCGGAAATGACTGCAGCACCTTGTACATTGCTGAGATTGACAAAAAATGTTTCATCACTTTCAACAGTGGTGTCTCCATTGACAGTTACCGATACAGTTTGTGTAACAACTCCCGGGTTATCAGAACTAAAGTCAACCGTTCCTGATGTAGCGACATAATCACTGTTGGCAGTTGTTGCTGTGTTGTCAGCAGTAGTGAAGTCAACAGAGATATCTCCGGCGAATCCCGGGGTAATTGAAACAGTAAAATCAAATGTGGTCGTTCCGGCATTACCTTCGGTTTGTGTCACATCATCAATTGTGATATCCGCGTTATTGACATCATCATTTAGAATAGTACCAGTTACTGATGTCAATAAATTTGTACCACCTTCAATTGAGGCAGGAATAGGAGCATCATAAATTGATAAAAGGAATGTTTCATCGTTTTCAACCGAAGTATCACCAGAAACCAATACTGTAATATCTTTAGAAGTTTCACCGGTATTGAAGCTTACTGAACCAGTTGGTAACGATCCTCCGAAATCGGCTGCATCGGCAGCATTTGCTCCTGTAGGAGTCACATCGTAAAAGACAGTAGCACCAAGACAACCATTTGTTCGGGTAACTGTGAAAATAAAAGCTGTTGTTCCTGCATTTCCTTCATCTAAGGAAACATCACCGGAAGCTACATTTGCCAATGAATCTCTTAAAGCAAAAATACTTGTTGTGTTTCCAAAACCATTTGTTAATCCCGGAGTTAAACTTCCCGGAAGGACGTCAGAAACCCAAGAGCCATCAAGATGAGCATTGTCTACAATATCACTCAACTGTGCTCCGGTATTATTAGCCGGTGAATTCGTCAAAGTAAAAGTTGCGTTTGAACCAAATGTTCCGGGGGTACTATCCCAGTTTATCGCAAATCCATTTGCTGTAAGAACATTGTTACCATTTGTACCATCGGTATCCACATAAACCACATCAGTTCCGGCGAAATCTCCGTTTGAACCATTTGATGTCAGATTGGCGCCTGAAGTTTTTAGAGTAATATTCCAGTCATTAACTGCAGGATTATAACTGGTATCTGAAGCCGGACCTGTATCACCGGCTACAGTGATAATTGTACCTTTACAATAGGTGTTATTAATTCCTTCCATTCCGGTAAACTGATAACCGGCAAACTTTGCAGCGGTTGAACTGGTAGAATCTCCTAAAAAATAGGTGTTAAGCTCAGCTGCAGACATATCTTCTAATAATACAAGTTCGGCCCACTCGTCTGTTGTCGTTAAATTTCCTGCACGTAAAAATTCGTTAACAATAATTTTATATGTAGGCCCTCCGGCGCTAGCACTACCGGCAATTGCTACAAAAGCAGATACGGCCATAGTATTAAGCCAGAATCTGTTTAATCTAAATTTCATACCTTTAATCCTCTATCAATATCAAAAAATCTAAAAAAACTGGTTCAACAAGATACAGCTAGTTTCTATTTATGTCAAATATCCTTCTATAAATGGTCTTAAAACATTCGACATTAGCAATAAAATATTATGTTGTAATATATATTTCACTTTTTGTGATTTAATGATTAGTCTATATGAATAGTGCTATAATGCCGATGCGTGATGAGGATAGATTTGTATGAGCAAAAAAAATAAAGATATGGAAGAAAATGCTGAGATAAATACTGACGTAATTGATTCTGAAGTTGTGGTCACTGAGGAGGTTCAATCTGACAACTCAGGCTCTCGTTCCGGTAAAAGTTCGTTTCTTGGCTTTTTAAATTTTTTAATAGCCATTTCAGCTTTGGCGGGTTGTGCTTTTTTGTATTTAAAAACTCAACAGCCTGTTCATTCGGAGCAAACTGACAAGTGGCAAGAGCCATTAACGCAACTTCAACAAAAAACGGAACAGAAGTTTTCTTCATTGTCTTTGCAAATTGAAAAAATTACTCAAACGAATTCGGACTTGCATAAGCAGTTGGAAAAGATTGAAAATATTGCATTAGCCATGCAGGCATCCAAGGAAAATCAAACACAAAATGCCGAGCTTATGCAGTATGATGATACATTAATTATTCAGCAACTCGATGAAATTAAAAGAGAAATTGTGAGTCAGAAAGGAGTTTTGAGTAAAACACAACAACAGCTTGAGTTACAGAAAAATAATTTTCAGAAAGCACTAAATGAGCTGAAAAGTACTGGTGGTGTTGCCGGTAGTGAAAATCAAAATAATCAAAAACAGCAAACAGCCAACTATGTGGAATCATTATTAAATGCAGCTCAAATGCAATTGGAAATTTATCAAAACCCAGATAAATCAAGAAGGTTTTTGGAGAGTATTCGTAAAAAAATTGAGAATACAGCTGATTTTTCCGGTTTTGCTAACGAAGTTGATAATGCCATCAATGCAATCCAACAAGTTGAAATTCCGGATTATCCTCGACTGAAAACTCAGGTTGATTACCTATCTCAGTCAGCCAGTCAGTTGTTTTCATCACATATTGAAAATAATCAGACAGACGACTCTAAAGAAAACTCGTCATGGTTTGATAATTTAATCGTCATTCGTAAAATTGAACCCGAAGCCGAGAACAATCCAAAGAAAGAAGAGTTATCAATCGCTCAAGCTCAACTACAAAACTATTTTGAAAGTTTACAAACAGCCATTCGCTTAAAGAATGATGAAAACTGGCAAAACAATTTAGCTGCGATAATATCTCTTCTCAAACAAAACTCTTCAACAGAGAGCTCCGATATTTTACAACAATTAGAAGATTTAAAGGCGGTTAATCTCAATCCTCAGTATCCTGACTTAAGCAAATATTTACAAAAATTCAGGAGTTTTAATTCTTCTAATTTTCTTGAAGAAAATAATTCCCAACCACAAGATAAAAGTGCCGGCTTATGAAAAAGCTGATAACGATTTTTAGTATCATCTCACTGGTTCTTTTAGCCGCATTAGTGACACCTTCGTTAATCAAAGATCCGGGGTATTTCTATATTCGCTTTGCCGGTTATGAAATTGAAATGCGAGTAATCGTTGCTTTCGGTTTGCTTGTCCTGTTTATCTTTTCACTTTGGTTGTTGATATATTTTATCCGCTTTCCAAAAAGAACCATGCGCAATTTTTCAACCAATCGTTCTCGCAAATCATTTGCGAAAGGGTTATTGGCTTTAAGTGAAGGGCGTTGGAAAGTTGCTGAAAAACTGTTGGTGACCTCAACCAAAAACAGTCCGACGCCTGAGTTGGGTTACATGGCCGCTGCCAGAGCGGCGGTGGCACAACACAAATTGGAACAGGCCTTTGATTATCTCGATGCGGCTGAAAGCAGCACCGATAATCCGCTAACTGTGGATTTAACTCGGTGTGAACTTTGGGTCAAAATCGGCGAATTTCAAAAAGCGGTGCAATTACTCAACCGAATTTTGAAAAGCTATCCTAACAATCCTCGAGCCCTGCATATTTTGTCGCAAGCAGCTTCCGGAAGTCAGCAATGGCAATTGCTTCGAGAGATTATGCCCAAAGTTGCAAAATTAGAAGTGTTACCGGTTGAAGAAACCAATCGAATCACCCGAAATGCCATATTACAGCAATTGCAGAATGCTGAACATGAGAACGATTTACAACTCACTTGGGATAGTTTAAGCAAAGAGCAAAAATCCGATTTACAATTCATCCAACTTTATGCAAAAAGTGGTTTAAGACTGGGATTGCACCAGCAAATTGCTAAATTGATTGAAAATTCATTGCATAAAGACTGGTCGGATGAGCTCTTGCAAGTTTGGTCAGAATTGGATTTAGACACTCATTCGAAAATCAAAACAGCGGAAAAATGGTTGAAAAAATCTCCTGATAATGCACTATTGCTAAGAATTTTAGGCGAACTTTGCTTGAAGAACCAACTCTGGGGTAAGGCGCAGGAATATTTAAACAAGAGCCTTGATATTGATGCTGATAAACAAACTTTTAAACTGATGGCGAGATATTTTGATTTGGTTGGTGAACCCGATAATGCACTGGAAGCCTATCGTCACGCAGAAACCTCCAAACCTTTGGCATTGCCGAATCCGGAAGTTTCTGACGAATAAAATTGAACCCATGTGATAATAAGGAATCAAATAGTTTTTTACCAAGTGTAAATAAGGCAGGTTTATGAAAAAACACACAATTTTGATTGGATTATTAATCATTGTTGCTGTGTTTGTCCTTTATTTTAAAAATCCACAAAAACCGGAAAACCCCCAAAATAGCTCTCAAATTATCGAACCTCTGAATATTGAAAAAGATAAAAACTCAAGTACTGAAAAGGAAAAAAAAGAACAAATCAAAACGACTTCAAAGCAAGACTTAGAACAACAAACTCCTGAATCTTTCACCGAGAATAACCCAAAAGAGGATAGCGAAGTTGATTACATAATGGCATATCGAGATTGGCAATATTTTAAAAACTGCTACACCGATGTTGAAGACTTTCATAATAACAAAGACCCGTTGCAAACTTTAGCAGAGCGTTTTCAATACAATCCCAGGGAATCTCAAAATGAACCAACACCTCAGCAAAATATTTATTATCAGTATCATGTTGATGTTTGTAAGTCATTAATTGATGATGAAAATGACGATTACTATCAGATTATGTCTAAACTGGAACAACGGTTTCAAAGAATTCAACCAAATACTCCGGAAGCTAAACAATTGGAACATGCTATAAAACTCGTTGAACAGCATCATCAATTCGTCACTCAATATAACAATTCATTTTCCACAGAGTTCAATATTCCGGCTACGGAAGTGAACATGATAAACACTCAAATTGAGCAACTCAACCAGCAATTATACGAAGTTTATGAAAGCTCCGGTTACCTTGATCATGATGATATGATGCAATTGAGAGAGGATGAAAAGCAACAAATTCAGAATTTACTCAATCAGATTTCTGAATTAAAGCAAGCTCTTGATGAGAGCAAGTATATCAATTTTACACAAGCCGATGTGGCAAGAAAAACCATGTACGGTCACAGAAACTCTATGGAAGATTATCTGCATTCCGTAACATCGCCGGATGCTTTTCTGGTTTTGGCCGCTGAGGTTTATAAAATTGACTTGCTTTATGAAGAACCACAAGTCATTCAACTTCTTAAACAAAAAACAGGAATTAAAGATTCGTTGTATATCAATGTTCTTAATGGAGTTGTATTGCCATTGGTCGCTTGTTCAATGAATTATCCTTGCGATGCCGAATCGGAGTATATTCTCAGCTATTGTTTGGGCTTAAAAGACAGTATGTTTAATGAAGCCTGCGGTTCGAATCTGGAAGATTTTTATTTTTCGCATTATATCGGTAGCAATCAACTGACAGATGTTTATGCCTACTTTAACTTTTTGGTAGAAAGGTATGCGAAGTAAATCGACAGTTGTATTACTTCTACTTTTGGCAATTGTAGTTTTTATCTTGTTCAAGCAAAACTATCAATTAGACGTCACTCCAACAAAAGAACAAACATTAAGCGAAACCGAAAATAAGCAACTCATTGTTCCGGATGAAGATAATCAGCCGGAATCCAAATTACCGCATGTTGTTAAGCAACAATCAGAAATGAATCTGGATAAGAACTCAGACCTGATAAGTTCTGTTGATGATTACATTTATGATCCTGATCCATTTGTCGAAACCCAAATGATGTTGCATGAAAATGAACTGTGTTACAACTACATTAGCACCAAACAATCGTCTAAGTTTTCAGAATCATTGAAACGAATGTCGCACAGACTTCAAGAGCAACAGTCCAAATTCTTTGATGAACACTTTGAGTATTGTGATAAGTTAAACATGCAGAAACCTCGGTTACAATTGGATAACCACAAAGAAGTGAAAGAGAGGTTAAAACAGTCTCAACCTAACAGTCTGTGGGGCAAAATATTAAGTGGCGATGTGGAAGTTGACACCTTGAATCATTCTCAAATCAAGGATTTGTTAAAACAAAATCGTTTGTCGGTTTTGTCATTAGCACCAAAAATATTTTATGAATATTATGAAGAAGTAGTTCATTGGGATATGGAATATGTTTTGCAAAATCGGAATTACGATTATGTCAAACTAGTACAAGACTACGCCCAGGAACTATACCTTTGTAATTTAGGCAGAGAATGTGGTCCAAATAGTCAATTTATGATCAGAATGTGCCTCACAAGCCAACAAGCCTGCGGCTTAAACTATAATCAATACATTGAAAACATTCTCACAACCGGTCAACAAAGTGACCTGCAAACGGCATTACAATATTTTGAGAATAGTTATAGGTAAATCGGCTACAAAAAAATGCCAACAATTTATATATTGAAAATAATTGAAATTTGATACTGGCGGAGAGGGTGGGATTTGAACCCACGAAGGGCTATTAACCCTTGCCGGTTTTCAAGACCGGTGCATTCAGCCGCTCTGCCACCTCTCCGAAATTGTGCTTGAATTGACTCGATAAAGTCAGGAAGCGAACTATATCATAAAAAAAAATTAAATCTATCTAAATATAAAAAAAAATCATTTTATTTGTGATATTTCAGTTTCGGGGTTTCTATTTGCTTTCCATGCTTATACAATACGCAACTTGGTCAAAACATGGGAAATAAAATATGTCGTTAAAAGTCGGAAAAGCGGTACCTGATTTTTCACTTGTAGCTGATAATGGAAAGCCTTACAAGCTGTCTAACAAGATAAAAAACAAAGTTTTGCTGGTTTTTTATCCCGGTGATGGAACTCCTGTTTGTACCAATCAATTTGCAGATTTCCGTAATAACGAAGAAAAGTTTAAAAAACTGGATGTTGAAATTATTGGTATCAGCAGTAATGACAGCAAGTATCATCAGTCTTTCAAAAAAGAACACAATATTCCATTCACTTTGTTAACTGATGAGAATGGACAAGTTGCCTCAGATTACAATTGTCTGGGTATGTTTGGTATTAAAAGAGGAATTTTTCTGGTTGATAATAAAATGCAACTGAAATACTCTCATATTGAGTCTGTTTCGATTTTCAGAAGAAATTCTGACGAAATTATTGATTTGATAAAAAAATATTCTTAAATCTTTTACCCAAGAAGCTTAAGGTCTAAACTTCTTGGGGCTTTTCAAAGTTAAAATATTTCTTCCAGTTTATTTTTTATTTTATCGGAAATAATTGGTTTGAAGGCAAGCATTAAAAAGCCAAGTGAGGCTGAAATATGTATTTCTTCGTGATTAATTTCAACCTCTCCTTGAATTCCGGAACCTGAAAAATAAATCTGTCCATCTCCATCGTGTTCGATTTTGAGATTGTAATCATTGGCGATATCATCAAGCATGTGTTCGGCACGTTGACAGGCTTCATTTTTGCTACAGTTATGTTGGTGTATGATTAGAATGGATGACATTTTTGTGTTCTTGCAAAAGTGAAATCAATATATCTCAATCGGTTTGTATTTGCAAACATTTCAATTTGTTGGCTATTTTATAAATCAAAGGGTTTTGGAGTTATATTCGCATAAGTCATTAATAATGCATTCAGCACAATTTGGTTTTCTGGCTTTGCAAGTATAGCGACCATGCAATATCAACCAATGATGAGCATCCATTAAAAATTCTTCCGGGATTAAACGTAACAGGCTTTTTTCAACTTCCAGAACATTTTTTCCATGAGCAATTTTGGTGCGTCTGGAAACTCTAAAGATGTGTGTATCAACTGCCATTGTTGGTTGTCCGAATGCGGTGTTTAGTACAACATTTGCTGTTTTTCGACCAACCCCTGGTAAAGACTCTAAATCTTGGCGATTATTTGGAATGATAGAGTCAAATTTATCAACCAGAATTTTGCACGTTGCCATGATGTTTTCAGTTTTTGCATTATACAATCCGATTGTTTTTACATAATCTTTGAGTGCATCTAAACCCAAGTCGAGGATTTGTTGAGGTGTGTTTGCAACCTTAAATAACCTGACGGTCGCTTTATTCACTCCGACATCGGTCGCTTGAGCGGATAAAATAACTGCTATGAGTAATTCAAAAGGATTTGAGTATTCCAGTTCGGTTGTTGGATGGGGGTTTATTCTTTGAAATCTTTTGAAAATTTCGATACGTTTTTGTTTATTCATGAAAACTGGTGTATAACTCGTCAATTAACCTAGCTTGGATTTAAACCAAATTGAATGAAAATTGCAATATTAATCAACGGCTCAATTCGAAAATATGAATCTGTAAAATCAGGTGTTGAAGAAAGTTTTTCCAATTATGAACATCAAATATTTATCTCAAAATATCCGGGGCATTTAAAGGAGCTTTGTTCGGATGCTTTGAGCCACGGTTTTAATCATATAGTTTTTGTTGGAGGTGATGGGACTTTGAATGAGGGGCTTAATGGTTTGATTGAACACTTCCGAATAGGTGATTCGAATTTGCCGGAGAGCATTGACTGGCAAGCCATTAAGAATATTAAAATCGGTGTGTATGCGGCAGGAAGCGGAAATGATTTCATCAAATCAGTTGACTTGGATGAAAGCATTGATACTTTGATTAACAATATCGATTCAAATTCCTCTCGATTAGTTGATGTCGGCTGGCTGCAAAGCTATAACGAACAAAAACAAAAGCAGTCCAGCTATTTTATCAACATTGCAGATGTGGGAATCGGAGGAGAAGTTTTACTTGCTAAATCGAAAATGCCAAAGTGGTTGAGTGGAAAAATGACCTACTTTCTATCCATTGTGAAAACAATGCTGACCTTCAAAAAATGCAAACTTAGAGCTTATAATAATGATTTCAACTGGAGTGGAGAGGCATTAAACCTCATTGTCGCAAATGCTAAATATTTCGGCAATTCATTGGGGATAGCGCCTGACGCGGATGTTAGCGATGGTCATTTCTCTTTGGTGATTATTGGAGAAGTTGGATTGTTAACCTATTTGTTAAATTTGAAAAATCTTAAAAAATGCCGAAAATTAGTACACGAAAAAATAAGCTATTATAAAGTGAAAGAAATTATTGTGGAGCCGGCTGACAGCCGTCAAATCATTATTGATATGGATGGAGAAATGGTTGGTTTTGCACCAATGCACTTAAAATGCTTGGCAGGCAGAATTAACTTTATTTGTTAACTCTGCCTGAATTGAACGGTCGTTTATAAATCGCAAGTTGTTCCTTCGGTTTTTGTTACTCTTTGGTAGTTATAAGTTGCGGAACCATATTCTTCCACAACCGAATTGTAAGAGTAAGTCAGGCTGTCACATTCAGGTTGATATTCTAATTTAATTGTTCCCCACGGTTTGAAATCGAGTTCGGCTGAATTAAATTGGTTTCCGAAGCTGGTAAGGCTCTCAGGATAAATCATTTCGGCAGTAATTTTATTCCCTTCGATTAGAGTATCAGAACTTATGAACCACAGGTGCTTACCATCAATTGTATATGTGTAAGCAATAATTAATGCTCTGTTATTATTAATCATTTGAACAAATACCCCTTCGCCGGATCGAGTAGGGTCATGAAATAAACCCGAACGTCCTCCCATCGGGTTGCTTTGTTCTAAACTATCACATTCCACAACATTAGTGATTCGTCTGCTTTTGACAAGCATGCTGTCCAACTCATTCTCAAATTGACTGTTTGGTTGGAAAGTCATTCTCCCCGGGTTGGTTTTTGAGTTACATTCAGAAAAGACTAAAGATAAACTACCAACGCTTTCATGGGTCACATTATCGGGGTTAAAGCCGGGACCAAAGAAACCTCCGGTTGTTTTGAGTAGTTCATCCACAACAATGGAGTTTCCAACGATTTTTCCAACTCCAATTAACCACATTTGCTCATTTCCATTTGGAGCATAAGTAAACATAGTCACTAGTGCCGTTCCATTTCTCAACATTTCAACCATGACACCTTCACCGGATCGATCCATATCATAAAACATTCCTGTCTGCGCACTTGTGAGATTAGCTCCACCTTGAACCTCAACTGAGCCAATATCACATTCAAAAACCCCATCTCCATTTGCATCTTGTGGACGACCCAAACCGCGCGAATCTTTATAGGAACAAGGCAAGGTTTGTTTGCCTAACTCATCTGTAAATATTTCAAATGCACCGGCATCAATCACTGGTGAATTGTTCATCGGGATGATTTGATAATTTTCATCCGGTGAATTGATGAGTGGATCGGTATTTGCCATATCCGATGCCTGGTCCAAAGAGCAGCTGCTTTCAGTTGAAATATTGAAACCAAGCGATTCAATTGAATTGGTTCCAAAATCATTACAAACTGCTTTTTCAGTTGAATTTACATTGCTGCCGGTAATTAACTTGATAATGTTTGCAAATAAATAAACTTTTGCAGTGGAGTCAATTAAATTGCCACTTCCGTAAAATGTATTCATCATCAAAAACATTTTGCCCAAAGGGTTTTCAAATAGAACATTGGCACAACTGGAAATCACCACGCTATTGATGAGCATCAAAGCATAAGCATCCGCAACCGGATTGGAACTCACATTAAAATCACATCCGAAAGGACTGGCGATATTGTTTGCAAGCGTGGATAGGAATACAACCGCAAAAGCCGCACCACGGATACTGATAGCTCCACCAAGCCCATTACTTCTATTTTGTAAAAATCGGGAATGAAAAGCATAAAGAATAGCGTTTTCAAACAAATGAATCGCTCCGCCTTCAACGGCAGCAAAGTTATTTATGAAAGTCACACTAATGAGATAAAGAAGAGCCGCTCCTTTTGCTCGAATCACACCGCCACCGGATTCGCTGTAAAACCCTTTAAATGTTAAATGATGTAGATGTAAAATTGCATCTGCATAGACCAAAAAAGCATAAAACTTTAAGTGGCTTTTATTGGTAATCGCATTATCGGAGTTCAAAATAATTTGAATATCATCAGCTTCATTGGCAGAAATTTTCAATGGTTTGGTAATGTCCGGGAAAACATGACCGGAATCCACATAATCATCGGTGATAAACATTTGTTTCTCACCATTTTCTCCCGGGATGATTTTGATGTTGTTCGAACCGGTGCCATTCATGGCATTTTCAATGAGAGCGACCAGTTCGTTCGGTTGATCCGCCCTGACAGTAACTTCAACATCAAATTCTTGTGATTGAGCGGTCAATCCATACAAAAACAATAATGCCAGTAATCGTTTCATGACTATTCCCCATTTTTTTATTGAATTTCCTTATTTTATACACCTTTTAAGTAGAAAAATCCAATCGTGGCTGTTAATTCTCGGGCTTTTAAGGCATTAAATGTTTTATCAGTTTTAAATCTTCTTCATCAATTTTTTCCATTGGCGGATATTGCGGATTCAATTGTGAGAGTTCATTAATCAGTATTTCAGTCACCAGCAAACGCATAAAAGGTTTACTGTCGGCAGGAATGACATACCACGGATTGGTTTCAGTTGATGTTTGTTTTAACAAATCATCAAAAGCATTTTGATACTCTGCCCAGAGTTTGCTTTCTTTGAGATCTCCAATGCTGAATTTCCATTGTTTGGATGGCGTTTTATATCTTCTGACAAAACGATTGTGTTGCTCTTTTTGTGAAACATCGAGCATAAATTTGATAATTTTTGTCCCTGATAAACTCAAGTGTTTTTCAAAATCATTGATGCTGTCATAGCGATTTTGCCAAAACTCATCAGTAACAGGCACTTCTACTTTTTGCGAACCAAGCCATTCGGGATGAACTTTAACAACTAAAACTTCTTCATAATAACTACGATTGAAAATAGTAAGTTGTCCTCTTTGAGGAACGTGTTTGTTGCAACGCCAAAGAAAATCATGCGAACTCTCTTCTTTTGATGGCTGTTTAAATGCAACATTATTGATGCCACCAATATCGCATTGAGCAAAAACATTGCGAATGGTGCTGTCTTTACCGGCGGCATCCATTGCCTGAAAAATGACTAAAACGGCGTGTTTTTTTTCTGCCTGAATTCTCGCTTGCAGTTCCGCTAGTTGTTTAGATAATTTAGTTTGCAGTTTCTTGGTGTTCTTAACATCATCATAAAGTTTATTGATTTCTGCTTGAGAAGCTCTTGGTGAGTTTGTTGTACTTTTAAAAGTTTCCGGCTTCATGTAGAATATCCCCTAATTAACTAAGTTTGATTCTAACAAATCTATAATTAAATTCGTACTTTTGAGCTGTATGTTTGATAATATTACCAATTTCAAAATGCCTGAAATCACCTCCAAAACTGTTTTTGGAAAGGTGTTCCAGATTTATACAGTTTTAATTATTTATCCGTTTTCCTGGGCAATGACTGCCATTGTTTCAACATTGATTTTAATTTTTTCGAAATTAATCAGTCCTCGTTGGGCGAGTAAAGTGATTGGAAGAGCATGGGGTAAAATCTTGCTCTGGATTGCATTTAGCCCGGCAAAAGTCATCGGTGCTGAAAATGTGGATCCTAAACAGTCTTACATCATCGTTTGTAATCACCAAAGTTTGTACGATATTTTGCTTGTCTATGGACATTTGCCGACAGAAATCAAATGGGTGATGAAGAAAGAGTTGGAAAAGATGCCTTTTGTTGGCTTGGCGTGTAAAACCATGGGGCATGTTTTTGTTGACCGGAGCAATACAGAAAAAGCCAAACAATCGTTGTCAGCTGCTAAACATTTGATTTCAGATGGTGTTTCGGCTTTCTTTTTCCCGGAAGGAACACGCAGTAAAAGTGGTTTGCTTTTACCATTTAAAAAAGGAGCTTTCCGTATGGCAAAGGAGTTAAATTTACCCATTCTTCCAGTCACTATCAATGGTGCTAACAGCGTGATGACGCCGGGGAGCCTATCTATATTTCCAGCTAAAGTTTCACTAACCATTCACAAACCTATAAGTGCGGAACTTTATTCGGAAAAAGATGTGAATGAATTGTCTTCTATGTCAAAAACAGCAATTGCATCCGCTTTAGAGATAAAAAACTGAGTAAAACGACAAAAAATACACCTGTTTTAGTGTCTGAAAAGTCACTTTTGATACAATAAAGCCATTCAATTAAGAGGAAGTTAACCACTTCGATGAACGAAGAGAACAGTACCACCGGTTCCGGCCAGGAAAAAAAGTCATGGTTGGAGCGCCTTTCAAATGCCTTTTCAGGCGAGCCGAAAAACATACAAGATTTACTTGTAATATTGCAGGAAGCTCACGAAAACAATATCGTTGATGCCGATGCTCTTGACATGATTAAAGGAGCTTTAAAAGTTTCTGATATGCAAGTCAGACAAGTCATGATTCCCAGAGCTCAAATGATTGTGATTCCCAGAGATTCTGAATTTGAAGAAATTCTTTCAATCATCAGCGAGTCCGGTCATTCCCGTTTCCCTGTGATTGGCGAAGACAAGGATGAAGTGGAAGGCATATTGTTGGCAAAAGATTTAGTCAGTTATTTCACGCAATCGCATGATGATTTTGACATTGAGAGATTTATCCGCCAACCTGTCGTTGTTCCTGAATCCAAAAGAGTCAATATTCTTCTGCACGAATTCAGAACCTCCCGCAACCACATGGCAATCGTTATTGATGAATATGGTGGTGTCGCCGGATTGGTAACCATTGAAGATTTACTGGAAGAAATTGTTGGCGACATCGATGATGAAACCGATGAGGAAGAAGAAGCCTTCGTACAAAAAGTATCTGACGGGCTTTTTAGAATCAACGCTCTGTTAACTATTGAAGAGTTTAACGAAGAGTTTGGCACCGAATTCGACAACAGTGAGTTCGATACAGTTGGTGGCATGATTGTCAACGCCGAAGGTCGATTGCCTGATGTGAATGAAGAGATTGATTTCGGCAATTTTAAATTCAAAGTATTATCCAGCGATAACAGACGTTTGAAAGTATTGGAATTGGCTCTGGTTTAATGAGATTATCAGTATTTCTGCTGGCTTTGGTATTTTCATCGTTCGCATGGCAAACATCTAAGGCACAAAATCATGGTGATGATATTGAAATCGAATTGATTACCGTCGGTGTTGGCCCTGACTATTGGGAAGCTTTCGGACATACAGCAATCCGGGTTAAATCAAATAGCTATGATTATGTTTATGGCTTTGGCTACTTTGATTTCAACGAAGAGGATTTTTTCCTTAAATTTGCCAAAGGAGAGAGTCGTTATTTTCTAGGAATCGAACCCACCCAACAAGCGCTTGAATCGGCAATAGAAAGCGGACGAACCGTTTGGAAGCAAAAGCTGAATCTCGATCATGAAGAAAAAGCTAAACTAATTCGTAAACTCAATTATCTGGCGCAACCGGAAAACCGCTACTACAAATACGATTATTTTCGGAACAATTGCACCTCAAGAATCCGTGATATTATTGATGATGTTACGCATGGTGAAATATTGACATCATTGCACTCCATCGAAAAAGGACAAAGCTGGTATGACCTAACATTTCCGGCAAAAAACCAAAGCTGGATGAACCTTGGAATTGCTATCGCTTATGGTTTACCGGCATATAAAGACCGCAATCAATGGCAGTTATCAATTTTCCCAGATGTATTCGCCCAAGATTTAGAAAAAATCAAGGCTAATTGGGTCGGAGAATTGGAATTGGTTCATCAGCCAAAACCGGAAGAGTCAGAATTCAGTCAATACAGCTTCTGGAAAACACATTACGCGATGTTCGCAATTGTCATACTCATGCTAATTTTATTGCACTATGGCAAAACAGCAACAATTGCTGTCAATAGTTGGCTCATTTTACAATCATTGGTCGGAATAGGGTTATTGCTGTTATGGTTTTTTACCAGCCACAGCGTTGCAGCCAATAATGTGAATATTCTATTATTCTTCCCACTGGCTTTTTTGTTTGTTTTCAAAACTTTCAATAAAGAAAAGATCATCACATTCTATGTGATTATCAATATGTTATGGCTGGTTGCAGCGGTTGTATTCACCAGTATATATCTTTTCGGATTTATGATGATTAATGTGATTGTAGCGAATCAGATGATTTTGAAATTAAAAAAATAACTAAGGAACACAGAGAGCACAGAGAAGTCACAGAACCACACGAAGTTTTGGACAAAAAACTGTCTGCTGAGCGTAGCCCAAGCATCTTCTTAAATTCGAAGCTCGTCATGCCTGCGTAGTCAGGCATCTCCCAAAGACCACACTAGTCATGCTGAATTTAGTTCAGCATCTCCAAAAAAACACCGTCATGCTGAGCGTAATCTAAGCATCTCCTAAATCCGAAGCTCGTCATACCTGCGAAGGCAGGTATCTCCCAAACACCACTCTAGTCATGCTGAATTTAGTTCAGCATCTCCCAAATCAGCCGTGACTTTATTTAAAACTCATTCAAACTTCCCCTTTTGAAAGGGGATTGAGGGGTATGTTTAAATCTCAAACAAACTAATCTTTCTCAAGCTATCATAAATCATTAAATCCGGGGATGATCCAGATATAAATCTTTTTGAAACCCAATAAACAACTCACGAATGGATTTAATTTCTCCAAGTATTTTCTTAGCATCGGCGATAGCACGGTATTTTAAATTGAGCAATTCTGGCAATTTATCATTATCCAGTTCATAAACACCATTTTGCACATATTGGCTGAGAACGAATTCCAGAAATTCTTGTTGTGCAACAGACAGTTTTGAAAAATTTGCTATAGCTCTTTGTGCTCTATCCGTTCTTGGAACTAAATTCTTATGAAAGGCGATATAACTTAAAACATCAAAAAGATCGCTATCCTGTCCATTGACCAAATCTTTCAGGTCTTCCAGTTGATTCTTTGAATAGCCTTTTTCTTCTAATTCCGCTAAGAGTTTTTTACGAGTGTTTGGCAGGCTCCAGATTTTTCTCAACTCTTCTTCTGTGCTGAAAAATTGTGGCAACTCTCCAAACAATTGCTTGATGAATTCAACAGCTGAAATAGGCTTGCCTTCAGGGTTCCAGAAAGTAGTCTTGGATGTCGCATCGATTTCCAGGGCTTTGCCATTTGATAGCTTAACTCTTACCAACTGCTTGACTGGTTTGTCACAGACACATGGGTCATTCTGACAATCATCACAATATCCCGTTTCAGTTTTCTCACAAACACAGGGCTTTTGGCCACAAAGATTACAGGGCGGACGTTCTTCAGTGGCATTGGGTTCCGGAGCTTCTGGAGGGCCATCCCATTCAGGATCAAGGAAGTTTCGATGTGCTTTGGTAAAGTCATAGATAGTGAAGTAATCTTTTCCATCAAACAATCGGGTGCCACGACCGACAATCTGTTTGAATTCCACCATAGATTCTACAGGACGTAACAATATGATGTTTCGTATCTCAGGTGCGTCCACACCTGTGCTTAATTTTTGCGAGGTGGTTAAGATGGTTGGAATGGTTTTTTCATTATCCTGAAAATCACGCAAGTGCTTTTCACCCATTGCACCATCATCAGCTGTGACTCTGTGGCAGTAATTGATGTTCTTGCTATCTGAGATTTGATTGATTAAATCCCTGATATGAGCCGCATGGATTTGAGTGGCGCAGAATACCAGTGTTTTATGGTTTTGATTAATCATATCCATAAAATACTTCACCCGATACCGTTCCACCTGTTCAATGATAATCTTACGACCGTAATCTTTATAGGTGAAACTATCACCAACGTCGGCTTCACCAAGAATGATTTCATCATCTGAAGTAACAGTATATTCATCATAATTGGTTTGTATCTCCTTGACCCGAAAGGGTGACAAGAAACCATCATTAATACCATCTTTGAGTGCATAGGTATAAACCGGATCACCAAAATAAGCATAGGTGTCTCCATTCACATCTCTTTTGGGAGTAGCCGTCAATCCCAATTGCACGGCTGGTGAAAAGTGTTCCATGATGGCACGCCAGGAGCTTTCATCATTGGCTCCACCTCGGTGACACTCGTCAATGATGATTAAATCAAAAAAATCAGCAGGATATTGACCAAAATTATAGGATGGCAGCTGATAAACTCCAGACTCTTCTGCAACCATTGGATACTCGTACATTTCCTCCTTCACCTCACCCTTTTGCACCTCAGTCATAAAGGTTTGAAAGATGGTGAAAAAGATATTGGCATTGGTGGGCACCTTGCCTTTTTTACGAATCTCACCGGGACTGATGCGCACCTTGATGTTTTCATCAATGACATCAAAAGCATTGAAAGAATTGAAAGCCTGATCGGCCAGAATGTTTCTATCAGCCAGAAACAAAATTCGGGGTTTTCTTAATCCGTCTCTTCTGAGATTCCATTGAGCATGAAACAGCTTCCAGGCAATTTGAAAAGCAATGGCGGTTTTGCCTGTTCCTGTGGCTAAAGTGATGAGGATACGATCTTGTTTGGCAGCGATGGCTTCCAGTACTTTAGTGATGGCATTGTTCTGATAATATCTTGGTTGCCAGGTGCCGCCACGGTCTTCAAAAGGTACAGCAAACAACCGAGCGCGCCAGGCTTCGATTTCCTTTTTATAATTTTCCAGTGGTGAAGGAAAGGTCATTTCCCAAAGTTCATCCGGTGTTGGGAATCTATCCACATCACCTTCAACAGCTTCATCCATGTCAATGCTGTAAATTTGCAAACCATTGGTGGAAAAGGTGTAACGAATATTCAAGCGTTCGGCATAATCCTTTGCCTGGCCGACACCATCGGTATAATACACATCCCGTTTTTTCGCTTCAACAATGCCAATATGGCGGTTTTTGTATTCCAAAACATAATCCGCTGATAGTGGCTTGGCTCTTCGACCTTGTCCTATCAATCGCCCCTGAGTGATTGGAAATTCCAACAATAAACGACTGCCATCAACGGCTCCCCAACCGGCTTTACGCAAAGCGGGTTCAATCAAGTCGTGTTTGGTCTGGGCTTCGTTCAATGTTTATCCCTCTTTCTCATCTGGAGAATCATGATTGGGATAAAAAGGGATACTAGGGACTGGTAATCTGGCCTCCCGTGACATTCTAAAAGCATGTTCACGCCAAAATGGCCAAACATTGTGCATGGCGTTATACTCAGAGAATTCAGTCACCTCCTCTTTGGATAGCGCAGAATTCGCAAGATACTTAGCAACAAAACAGGCTTCAACTTCAGATAATGGAATCACTTCATCTTTTTCATCCTTTACAGCAAAGCGGACACCCAAAGTGATTTGTACCAGTAAAAACTTTAATGAGTCATCTTCAACAGATTCCTTAATTTGAGCGGATATTTTCCTTTTCATCATTTGCAACATCCCTTCGGGATAATCACTTTCATAAATCTCCTCAAAGCGATGTACTTTTGATGAGTAAAGATAAATATCTACTAAATCCAGTTTTTCACAAGTAATTTTGATTAGCTCTTTATCCATAATCTCTGTCACTCACTTCAATTTCAGAAGTACTTTTTAAATGAGTTGTAGTTCTCTTTTGATTTGGAAAATTAATAACATTATCATAGAATCCCGAACCAATTTTTATACTTTCTTGCTTGAGCAAGTATTCAAATCCGTCGGGGATATTCAAAGCAACACGAATCAATTTATCCATGGATTTGCTTTGAGTCACTTCAGCTCTTTCATATTTGGAAAAAGCATTTCTGCCGCCGCCAAAAACCAGTGAAGCCTGAGCCTGAGTCAGGCCCAAATCTTCTCTGGCTTGTTTTATTTCTGCTGAAGTCAAAAGGTCATCTATGGATTTTTTTGCATCTCTTACAACCGCTTCATTTTTTAGTATTTGTTTTGTATCAATATACTCTTTATCGCAGTTATCACACAGCGTAAATTCAACTGGGATTTGAACCGATTTGCCTTTGTAGGTAAACTCTTCGTTCTCAGTCAATACATTCACTGAACCAGATTTACAATAGATACAATGATTCATCTTTATTTCTCCTGTTATTGAGTTAAGTGAAATGAAACTAATTCAATAACTAAATTTCCATCAATCATACAAAATTTAATATACAAGTCATCTACGGGACACTCCTCATCCGCAGTACTTCTCTTTTGGTAACTCACCACATAATCATCAACTGGTAATGAATCAGGATAACAATGTGTTTTTCTAAAATCAGACTCCCGTAATCGCGACAAGCAATCTGACAAATCCTTTAATTCATAGCCTAAATTACGAATATCCCGCTGAACTTTGCGGCCGGGGTAAACAATTTTCTGTTGCCTGGCAGCTTTAATTACATCCTGTAAGTCATATTCAGCCATAATTAAACCATGTAACCATTATGGTTACTTTTATTCCAATTTCCAGTAATTCGTAATAAAATAGTGACAGAATCAGTTGTTTCTTGCTGATTTTGAGTGTTTTGTAGAGGTTTTCTGCAGGCACTAACCATATTCCAACCGACCTTGCGTAATGCGGGCTCGATAAGGTCAAGTTTGGTTTGGGATTCGTTCATTTAATCATCTTTTGGTATTTCAAAATTATCTGACATTTCGATCATTTCGAAAAAATTATGAATTGAATAGTCTCTATCGAATCCTCTATAGATATTTACTAATTGAGTTACAAAGTTATCATGCATATTTCCTTTATGAGTTGTTTCAAATGTTACCCCTCTATTATCCACAGACAAGCAATCTAATTTTTCTCTTTGATTCGATGATAAATTGCAGTAGTTAGCATAAAAAGTCATAAGGCATGCTTCCGTATATAGAAGCATGAATCTATCTGATTCTATGTACTTGAAATCAATTAATTGCTCATAAAATTTTGCAAGTTCACCGAGAGAATATTCATTGTTTCTTATCTTATTATACGCTTCATTATGAAGGTGCTTCAGATAAATCAAAAAAAAGTATAATGCTGAATTAACTCTTTTTGTTTTGAGTAATGTGCTCAAAATAACTCTAGCCTGAAAAAAAATCTTTTTGATTAATCTTGGGGAAACGTCAGCCTGCGATAACAAGTTTTTTGAGATTCTTTTAAAATGTTCTCCTTCATTTTTTAAATTTTCGCTATGTAATCTTTCTTTATTCTTAAAAAATCCATCAAAATCATTTTCGATATATTGTAATTCGCAAAAATCATCCAAATGAGGCTCTGGAATGATGTACTCTAAATCAATAAACCGTCTTAAGTATTCATCAGCATCTATCTTTTCACTGCCATATACTCCTCTTATAGCATGCCCCAATTGTTCTTTATCAACCGCTAAAACAAATACAATACCTTCCACATTGAAAAAGTGTTTAATGTACTCAAGAACAGAGACTGCATAATTAGGTCTGCATCGATCCAATTCATCAATAATAAACACCAATGGCTTTTGTCCATCTGACTCACTAACCAACTTGCCAAGTGCGCAGGTAAAATCTTCAATTGATTTCTCAGTCTCAAGTTGTTCTTTAATTTGTTTTTCAAGTGATTCAGCGGTTATGTCAGCTGATATTCCAGCTAATTCCTCAAGCTCATCATCGTCTATCACTCTTTTCACAGCACTTTTAACGACAGCAGGACCCAGTCGTTTAACTAAAGTTGCTGCCTTCGTCATAAAACCTTTGTAAGCTTTGCTCGCTTTTTTATCACCTAATTGTTTTGACTGAGAAATTAATGCAATAAATGGGTCAGAGCTGTAATCACTTTTCCAAGCGTTGAAATGTAAAACTTGGTACTTATTTTGCTCCAAATATTTTTGCCACATATTTAAAAAAGTAGTTTTACCCGTACCCCAAGGGTTGTTTAAAGCCAGTACAAATCCTTGTTGATAATTACTAATAATATGAGTTAACAATTTGGCATACTTTTCTCTACCAAGACAGCACTTAGCAAATGCCTTTTCACTTTCTCCCGCGGTCTTTGGGTTGTCATATTTTGGATCTATGTTTTTACTCATCAGGTCAACTCCCCGGTAAAGGCTTTTTGAAGGATGGATTTTTTTAGTTCATCAAGGTTTAACAGCTTCTCTTTGTAATGATTCTCAAGTTGATTCGCCTTTTCTTGTACCAAGTCTAATTCTATAACAATTCTTTCTTGAACGTTTTGATTTGGCGCAGGAATAGAATATGCTTTTAATTTCTGAATAGTTAAAGCGTTATATGCAGATCCTCTTGAAATTGCTTTTAAGTGTTCAACAAAGTTAGTCAGTGCATACTTTAAATAAAATGAATTCAAGGTTTCAAAGTTTTTTAACCACATGATATTGCCATCTTTGAAATAGAACTCATCATTATCTTTCACTATATACATTTCACCTATTGTACCAACGGCTGTGAGTAGAATGTCACCTTTTTCAGGTATTCCATATTTACTTTTTATTTCTCTATACCTTTCTTCTGATATAAATAATTCGAGTGATATATCTCTACCATTTCCTAGCTCCTTAATCTCTTTAGATCTGTAAAATGGTATGCCCTCATTTACGTATTCTTTTTTAAATATTCTCTTACTTGATGTTAATGTCCCTAATTCACCCAATGTCCTCTCCTCCCAACCGTCTCCATTTTGGCTAAAGATCTGGTTGAGTTTGGATTGGAATAGCTCTTGGGCGTTTTGAATGTTTTTTTCGATATTGGCTTTGGCTTGGTCGATGGCAGCAAAGGCTTTATCGAGAATGGTAACGATTTGTTTTTGTTCGCTTATTGATTCCGGATAATTGAAATATAATCTTTTTAGAGCAGCCCCATTGAAATGAGGTTGCGCTGAACCTGAGGATAATATATTTGCTTGTTCCCAATATTGCGAGGATTGCGAGTAATACCAATAAAGTTTATTTTCTATTAGATTTCTAAAATCAATTTTTATTAGATATGAAGCATAAATTGAAGGCTCAATATTGCGAAATAATAGCACTTTTGCAAAAGTAGCCCCTGTTCTCGCCATTAATAAATCATAATCATTTAATACATATTTCTTAACTTCTTCAGAATTTGCGACATATTTTTTATTATTGGTAGTGAGTTCGCCACTTTTGTTTATATCAGTGATTCTAACGTACCTGTATTCACCTTCGCTAAGAGCTTTTTCTGTATATCCATATTTTAAATCTGCGATATCACCAATACATTCCCTTTTCCAAGAATCTTTCATTGACTTATACCAACTCTCGGATAGTTTGCAAAATGGATTGTGTTTCTGCATCCAGTTGTTCCATTTCTTTCAGGATCTCTTCCGGGCTTCTTAGCGGTGCTTCTTCGGGAGTGTTGGGGTTTTTGACGCTGAGGTCGAAAGTGGTTTCGTCGATATCGAAGACTTTGACTGTCCATGAATTCTCAGATTCTTTTTGAGACCCTTCGGCTGCGCTCAGGATGACAAAGTGTTCCATATCTTTATCATTGAGCGGGTTGGTTTTGCCCATATTGCGACCGGGATTGAGTTGGTAATACCAGATGTTTTTAGTGGGTTCGCCTTTTTGGAAGAACAGCACCACGGTTTTTACCCCTGCGCCCTGAAAGGTGCCTTGAGGCATATCGAGGATGGTGTGCAGGTTACAGCTTTCCAGTAGCAGTTTGCGCAAGGCAATGGAGGCATTGTCGGTGTTGCTGAGTACGGTGTTTTTGATCACTATCGCGGCTCGGCCTCCGGCTTTGAGACTTTTGATAAAGTGCTGCATGAATAAAAAGGCGGTTTCACCAGTTTTGATATCAAAGTTCTGTTGCACCTCTTTGCGTTCTTTTCCGCCAAATGGTGGATTGGCCAAAATCACATGAAAACGGTCTTTTTCCTGAATGTCGCGGATATTTTCACCCAAGGTATTGGTGTGAATGATGTTGGGTGCTTCGATGCCATGCAGAATCATGTTCATGATGCCTATGACATAGGCGAGGTTTTTTTTCTCTTTGCCGTAGAAGGTGTTTTCCTGCAAGGTCTTGAGATTGTCGGTGGTGGCTTGGTTTTGCTTATGCATGCGTTCATACATGTACTCATAAGCCTCGCATAAGAAACCACAGGAACCGGCCGCGCCATCATAAATCTTTTCACCAATTTGTGGATCGATGACCTGTATCATCGCCCGAATCAAAGGTCTAGGAGTGTAATACTGACCTCCATTACGCCCGGCATTGCCCATGTTTTTGATTTTGGTTTCATACAGGTGAGACAGTTCGTGCTTGTCTTTGCTGGATCGAAATGGCAAGGCATCAGCGTATTCGAGAATTTCACGCAGGTTGTATCCACTTTGGATCTTGTTTTTGAGCTCTGAGAAAATTTCGCCAATCTTATACTCAATGGTTTGAGCTGAATCAGCCTTGTGCTTAAACCCTGCCAGATAAGGAAACAACTGACCATCAACAAACTGAACCAAATCAGGTCCTGTCAGAGCGACATGATGATCCACCTTGCCATCATCGCCTTTGGGCATAGCCCATGAATTCCAGCGATAGTCTTTATCGAGAATGTATTGGTAATCCAGACCTTTTAACTCAGCCTCATCCGCCTTGTCTTGTTCCAGTTCATCCAGATAACGCAGAAATAGAATCCACGAGGTCTGACCGATATAATCCAACTCACTGTCAGCACCGGAATCTTTCCATAAAATATCATCAATGTTTTTGAAAGTTTGTTCAAACATGTGGTTTCCTTGTGGTTTTTCTTTATTGTTAATAAATCATTATGAATATACTCTAATTTTGATAGTTTATCAATTGATTAAAGTCGAGTTTGTTCAGCATGAGATAGAACAGATTACATCATAGGGTTTCTAATTCTCAAAACTTGCGAATGTTGGTTTGTTTTCTAGATTGTCTCTCCGCTCCTGCTTCGAGCCCTTCGGGTCGCTTCGCGTGGCAAAACGGCTGTCCTGCCGTTTGGTCCCAGATCGGGGTCGCGAATGACGAGTTCTGGTTGAAGATACTTCGGCTTCACTCAGTATGACAGGATGCTTTTTACTTCACATAGGTCAGAAAATGTTCAAAGTCTTGGTTTTTGCCACGCACAGTGTTTTCGTAGGTTGATTTTATAAATTGCGTGACTTTGCCGATTTGGCCGTTGCCGATGGTTTGGTCGTTGATGGTTTTGATGGGTGTGACTTCTACGGCGGTTCCGCAGAAGAAGGCTTCGTCAGCTTGCAGGGCTTGTTCGATGGTGATTTTCTCTTCTTTGACTTGATAACCGTAGTGTTTTGCCATTTCGATAATGATGGCTCGGGTGATTCCCGGTAGAATGTGACCGAGGGATGGTGTGGAGAGAACATTGTCTTTGACGATGAAGAAGTTTTCTCCGGCTCCTTCGGCGATGTTATCTTCGTGATCGAGGAACAGGGCTTCGTGATAATGGGTGTCTTGCAATTCAATCGTTGAGAGAATTCCGCCGACATAATGTCCGCAGATTTTGGCATCAATCACGGTGGATTTGGGGCTGATACGGCGGTATTTACTGACTTTGATATCAACCATATCGTGTGGCAGATATTTGCCCCAAGGCCAATTGGCGATGATGATTTCGACCGGATTATTTTTGGCTGAAACTCCGAGTTCACTGTAGCCGAAAAATGTTAGTGGACGAATATAACCGGAATCCAAACCGTTGGATTTAACGGTATCAACAACTGCCTGACAGAGTTCATCACGAGAGTAGGGCAGTTTCATGCCAATGGTTTCTGATGAATAAATCAGTCTGTCGATATGAGGTTCAAGCCTGAATATTGCTGGTCCTTTGGCGGTGTTATAAAACCGAATTCCTTCGAATGCTCCTCCGCCGTAGTGCAGAGTGTGTGTCAAAACGTGTGTTGTATCCTGTTCCCAGGGTTTCAGCACACCGTTGTGCCAGATGGTTTCGGTTTTAATCATTGTACAATTTAATTTTGCTCTTCCAGTTTTGCCCAAGAATCCTTTAAGGTCACAATTCGGTTGAAAATTGGTTTATCTTGTTCGTATGTTTTGTCGCGATAAAAATATCCCATACGCTCAAATTGATACCTGACGCCATCGGAGTTTTCGACAATATTCGGTTCCAATTTGGCGTTTTCTATGATTTCTAATGAATTGGGGTTTAAATCTTCAAGACCTTTTGGATCAGGTTTATCAAATAGGCGATCATAAAGCCTTACTTCTATATTATCACAATGACGGGCTGAAACCCAGTGAATAGTCCCTTTAACTTTTCTGCCATCGGTTGATTTGCCGCCTTTGGTTTCCGGGTCGTAAGTGCAACGAATTTCGACCACATTGCCGTTTTCGTTTTTAATCGCTCGTTGACAAGTCAGATAGTAGGCATATCTCAAGCGCACTTCTCGACCTTCAGTAAAGCGGAAAAACTTGCGATTGGCATTCTCCTGATAATCATCGGCTTCGATGTAGAGTTCTTTGCAGAAAGGAATTTCCCTTGTGCCGAAGGATTCATCTTGCGGATGATTTTGACCAATCAGAAGCTCTTCTTTATCTTCAGGATAGTTTTCAATCACTAATTTTAACGGATTGAGAATTCCCATAATGCGTGGAGCTGTTTCGTTTAAATCGGCTCGAACACTATCTTCCAGCATGGTCATTGGAACGGTTGATGGTTTTTTGGTAACTGTGCTGCGCTTGGCGTAATCACGAATCGCTTTGGGCGTGTAACCACGGCGTCGCATTCCCGAAACTGTTGGCATACGCGGATCGTCCCAACCATCTACTTTACCTAGTTCAACCAGTTCGTTGAGTTTTCTTTTGGAGGTAACGGTGAATGTTTGGTTCAGGCGATTGAACTCAATTTGTTGCGGATGACAACCAATGGAAATATTATCCAAAACCCAGTCGTAAAGCGGACGATGGTCTTCAAACTCCAAAGTACAAATTGAGTGAGTGATGCCTTCCAAAGCATCGGAGATACAATGAGTGAAATCGTACATCGGATAAATGCACCAACTGTCACTGGTGCGAATATGATGTTGGCGTTTGATGCGATAAAGCACCGGATCACGCATGTTGATATTTCCGGATTTCATGTCGATTTTGGCACGAAGCACCATTTTGCCATCTTCAAATTCGCCATTTCTCATGCGTTGAAATAAATCCAATGATTCTGCAACCGGACGGTTACGGAAGGGACTGTTGGTTCCCGGAGTGGTGAAATCACCACGATTCTGACGAATTTCTTCCGGTGATTGTTCATCGACATAGGCTAAGTCTTTCTCAATCAGTTCAACGGCATAACCATAAATTTGCTCAAAATAATCGGAAGCATGGAGGGTTTTTCCAGCCCAATGAAATCCCAACCATTTCACATCTCTTTCAATGGACTCGGCGTACTCAATGCTTTCTTTGGACGGATTGGTATCGTCAAATCTGAGGTTGCACTCGCCCTGATAATCTTCAGCAAGTCCAAAATTCAGGCAGATTGATTTTACATGACCAACATGCAGGAACCCATTGGGCTCCGGTGGAAAACGAGTTCTTACTCTTGAGTGTTTGCCATTGGATAAATCCTTATCAATAATTTGGGTAATAAAGTTTTCCGAAACGTTCTTTTCCGTCATTTGAGTTATTGTTTTGCAAAAAGGATGTATTTTACTATCGAAACTGAAATATTCTAGTTATCCAGCCGTTTTCGCAGAGACTTTATTCCCAAATTGGCGGCTCCGCCTAACGAAATACGATTACGAATAGAGTCTTGGTAAGAAATATTGTTTTCAGTTACTTTTGCCATGCCATAAGCATCACGAAAATTCTTGCCTTTTTTGACCTGTTCTAAAGCATGGTCTGTTGCCATCATTTCGGGGCTAATTGCTGATTTCATGACTTCGGGATTAAAATTCATGGCATCAATTAAACCAGGGATTAGTTTTAATACTTGTGTTGTAAATAGTAAAGATTTGACCATTGGCTCTTTGCTCATTTGTAAATCCCGTTGATAGCCGGAAGGAAGCGACATTAAAGATTGAATCTGGCTTATTGAACCTTCAATCACAGATAATGATGCACGCATAAGTTCAACCACATCGGGATTGGATTTATTCGGCATAATGGATGAACCAGTTGTATAGCTTTTGTCCAATTTCACAAAATTGAATTCATTGGTCATAAACAGGCTCAAGTCCCATGAAAAACGGCGGATGTCCAGCATCACTTGATATAAAGTTTGGAGGACAACCAAGTCAAACTTTCCTCGTGAATTTTGGGCGTAAACAGGGTTGATTTGCACTCTTTCAAATTTGAGTTTTTTAGCGGTAAACTCTCTGGGCAAGTCTAATGGCACACCAAATCCGGCGGCTGTGCCTAATGGTGAAGAATTGATATAGGAAATCGTGGAATCAATCAGCAGATTGTCATCAATTAAGGATTCCGCAAAACCTAAAAGCCAAACGGCAACAGTTGTAGGCATGGCTCTTTGCAGGTGTGTATAGCCCGGCATGGCGGTGTTTTTATGTTTTTCTGCAAGGTCTAACAAAGAGGATGTGATTAGTTTGTTTAATTCCTTTATTTGTTGCAGATGATGCCGCATAAATAATCGGCTGCAAGTTAACACCTGATCATTCCGGCTTCTGCCTGTATGTGTTTTTTTGCCTAAACTCCCTAATTGCTCAGTTAGATAAAATTCAATCGCTGAATGTCCGTCTTCATATCTGTTATCCAGAGAAAATTCTCCAGATTGAAATTGTTTTTTTAAGACTTTTAAGGCTTTTTTAACTTTTCTGTATTCATCAGAAGTGAAAACTCCAATTTTTTTTAAACCCTGAACATGGACTTTGGTTGCTTCGATGTCAAATACAAACAAGTGCCTGTCCAACTTGATATCATTTCCTGCCATAAAATCCATTAAGTCCTGATGAATGTTGTTTCCATCTTCTCCGCTCCAGAGATAATTTTTGTTTTTCATTGAGTGATTCCTGTATTGATTTGTAAATTATACCTCTTCTTTAAAGCCAGATTCATATTTTGAATTGCCTGAGTGGCAGCTCCTTTAAGAAGATTATCAATTGTGACACATAAAACCAGATGATTGTTATCGACTGAAAAACCACCGATATTGACATTGTGAGTATTTTGCACCGATTGAACTTGTGGTATTTCAGCTGAAATATTGATGAGATCAGCCTCTTTGTAAAATTTTGAATACATTTGAAAAACATCTTCAGGCCTTAAAGCTGATTTTAATTCAACTGAAATTGTCAGATGGATACCTCTGAAAAACTCAGCGACATGCGGCATGAAATTAACTTTTAATCCAAGAGCTTGGCTGATTTCTTTTTCATGAATGTGTCCTGAGAGTTTATAAGCCATGAGATTGTCTTTCAGTTTTTCAGGATTGTTATTGTCACAAGGCTTACTGCCGGCTCCGCTGTAACCGGAAACGCCAAAGATGTTTGGTGTTCCTTTGATAAAATCTTTCAGAGGGAGTAAACCAAGTTGCCCGGCTGTGGCATAACATCCCGGATTGGCTATAAGATTTGCTGAATTTGCATTCAAAGTACAAGTTTCAGGTTGACAATATTGCCAGTCATTGTCAAAACGAAAATCCGAACTGAGATCAATTATGATTTTATCGGCAGAAAACTGTTTCCACAGATTATTGTATTTAGCCGCAATGTTATTGGGTAATGCCAAGAATAAAACATCAGCATCTAAATTGACCACACTTTCGATTTCATCGGCTCTATATTTCAACTCTTTGTTAGAAAACTCAGGAACAATTTCACAGATTTTTTTACCGTTATATTCTCTTGAATAAGCAGCAATTAGTTTCGTCATCGGATGTTTGTCAATCAATTGAATGAGCTCAAAGCCGACATAACCTCTGGCTCCGATAATAGCAGTTTGAATGATGTCAGACATGAGCAGATTCCTCCCAACTATCCTGATATTGATGAGCTTTTTGCATGCATTGCATTGATTCTATGTGTTCCATACCAATGCTAAATGAAATCCAGTTTTCATGTTTGCATGAGCAGTCTGATTTTCTAAAATACCATGAGTTTATTTGGTTATTAGATCTGGAACGCCAATATAATTGAGGATAATATTCCAGCATTTTTTCCCAGATGGCTTTGCCCAACCCACGACCTTGCGCCAGAGGAGTGACAGCAAATTTATTCAAATAAGGCTTTCCATTAAAGCCTTTTGTGATGATTGCCAATGCTTGAGCTGTTTCTGATATAAACAGCGATTCCAAATCAAGTGAGTCCAGAAAATCGGGTTTTAGTTTCTTTTTAAAAGTTGATTCAAGCAGACTAATGACTTTTAATTTCAGATTTGCCGGAATCACATCATATTGATTGATACTTTCACCCATAGAAACGAATGTGCCTCTGCCTTTATGTGTGAAAAGCTCCTTTCCAAGTTCAGTAGCAGCTGTTATTGAAACGCTGAGTTTTCTGGGCATGGGTTTCAGTAATTGATAAATTTGCTGAATTTTTAATTTCATGCCTGAATGCAACCATGGCTCATTCATCAGAGAATCGTATTCGCTACCGAGTTGAATGGCTGAAATTAATTGACCATTTTCATTCAATAATCCTCCGGTTGGAGTAACGAATATGACTTTTTCAGGATTGCTTTCCCAAACCAGTTTTCTGATGGCAAAATCAGCGTTAATGTTGAAAACATTGCCATTGTCATCTCTGCCAAGGCAGGATAAAACCGGTATTTTTTGTTGTTCCAAGGCGTCATTGATTGGGCTCATGTTGACAAATTTGATTTCGCCGACAAAACCATATTTGTCTTTATTCATAAAGTCACAGGTAAAGACTTCATTGAAAATGCTTTTGATTTCAACCCCGGCTTCTGAGAGTGCATGGCATAATTTATCATGAACGTCTTTAACAACCGGTTGCATCAATTCAATGGTTTCAGTATTAGTAACCCTTAGTCCGTCAATTTTATTCACCGGCATGTTTCGTTTAAGAATTTCCGCATCCAGTTGTGGGCCGGCTCCGTGCAGAATGATTGGAGTGAGACCCAGATAATAAAGAAGAGTGATGGACTCAACCAGTTTTTCCAACTGTGTTTCGACGACATTGCCACCGACTTTTACAACAGCAAATTTGTTTTGCTTTGAGTTTTTATATTGATCCAGATAATACTTCGCTTCGGTCGAATTACCGAGTTGCAGCAAAACATTTTTAATTAGGTTTTTTTTAGTTTCCATGTTTTGACACCTCAAGATATAAATCAAAAGATTGTTGGAGCTGCGATAAGTAAACCCATTCATCAATTGTATGGGCTTGTTTGATATCTCCCGGCCCTAAAACCAGAGCCGGAGAACCTGCCTGAGAAAACAATGCCGCCTCGGTCCAAAAGTCCACAGGTTCTGCGACCGTAATATTATTTTGTTCGCAAAACTGAATGGAGCTTAGGTTGCCGTTTTGAGTTGATGGGAGTGCCGGAGCCATCATTCCTGCATGCCAGTGTGTATCGCTGTTTAAATCAAGTGCCTTTAGTTTTTCATAGATATCGCTTGAGTTGCTGCCTGCCGGAACTCTGGCACTAAAGTTGAGTTGCACAGTTTCAGCGATCATATTGTTTTTTTCGCCACCATTCATGACACCAACATTGAAGCAAATTCCTGCGGGATTGCTCTTTGTAACCTCTTGTTCACTGAAGTTTAAGGCTTTAGCAAGCCATATATTGGCTTTGTGAATCGCACTTTCCTTCAACGCAATCGCCATTGATGAGTGACCATTTTTGCCAAAGAATTTTGTTTGGCACGATAAATATCCACGATGCGAAACTACAGCTTTGGAATTGGTTGGTTCGGCAACAATGATTTGTTTGTATTGTGATAGATCATTATTATCAATAAAGTGTTGAACACAGCAACCACTCGCACCCTCTTCATCGGTCGTAAATACAACCGCTAGATTCTCAATATTTTCAGCTAAAGTCATTAAACAGGCTGCTGCACCTTTTATATCACAACTTCCTCTGCCATAGGCTTTATCCTCTTTTATTGTGAGTTTAAAGGGGTCACATGTCCATTCATCCAGTGTACTTTTTGTCACCGGAACGGTATCCAGATGGACATTAAATAATAGGGTTGGATTGCCTTTTGCTGCATAAAAAATCACATGACCGTCATTCAGGTCAGTTATTTCAACATTAAACCCGAAATGAGAAAAATGAGACTCTAGTTGTTTGAATAAAGCGTCATTTTTGCTAATTTGTCTTGGTGGATTTTGAGTATCCTGCTGAATCAAAAAATCAAGATGTTCAAGAATTTTATTGAGCATTGGCTTTTCTCCTTCTAACCGAATTGACCAAAGTGGATGCCTGGCCTGCTAATTTGATAAAACCGACTGCATCTGCTGGCGACCAGTTGCAGGATTGAGCATAAACGGATTTGTCATCTTTAACAATATAATCAGAATCAATAGCTACAGCAGTAATTATTGCTCCTTCAGTATAAAGAGTCACTTCACCGTCAATAAATTCCTGCGAGCTTTTCAGATAGGATTCGAGGTCAGTTTTGTGAGGATCATGAAAATACCCGTAATAAACCAGTTCAGCCCAGCGGTTAGCAATCACGTCTTTGAACTGATTCTGAAATTTGGAATTCACTGCATCCTGAATGGCTTGATGTGCGGTTATTAAAGCATCAATTGCAGGGCACTCAAACACAATTCTTCCTTTCAGTCCGATACTAACATCGCCGGTATAAATGTGTCTGCCAACACCATACTCAGATAATTTTTTATTGAGATAATTGATAATAGAAACTCCATCCAGTTTTTCGCCATTAATACTGACAGCAACACCTTTTTCGAAGCCGATTTTGATTGTTAATGATTTCTTCGGCCAATCTTTAGCTGATTTAAGCCAATGCCATGAATCTTCACCCGGTTGCTGAAATTGATCAATTGAGCCTCCTGAAATTGTTACTCCTAGCATATTTTCATTGATTGAATATTTTTTATGCTGTTGAGCAACTCTAATTCCTGCTTCATTCAGTTTTTCTATTTCATAATCCCGTACAGCAGAGACTTCTTCCTGTAAATCCCTGATTGGAGCGATGATTGTATAATCTCCCAAAGATTTAACCGTTTGATCAAAACGAAACTGATCGTTACCCATTGCTGTACAACCGTGAGCAAATAAGTTGGTTTCCAGCTCATCACATAGCTCCAAGCATTTTTTAACAATCATGTATCTGTCCGAGCACAAAAGTGGATACTCGTTATTCATTCGTGCATGTGACCAGACCAATGGTTTGACAAAATCATTCCATACATCATGTTGAATGTCGAAACTGTAGTGTTTGGTTGTTCCTATTTTTAAGGCTTTTTGCTGAATTTGATTGATTTCTTCGTCACTGATTCCACCGGCATTGACGAATACTGAATGCACTTCATAACCTTTGTTAATCAAATCATAAAGACAATAGGTTGTGTCAAGTCCACCTGAAAAGGCTAGAACAATTTTCTGTTTCATATTTTTTCTCCAAACAAATTTAACATCATCGCTTTTTGTACATGCAGTCTGTTTTCTGCTTCTTCGATAGCCACACAGTAATCACTGTCCATGACTGCATCCGTTGCCTTGATATTTCTTCTCAGTGGAAGACAATGACTGAATTTAGCCTGATTGGTTAGTGACATTTTATGTTCATCAACCATGAAATGGGCATATTGACGTCTGATTTTAAATTCTTCCTCGGGGTTTCCGTAGTAGGGTAGTGCTCCCCAACTTTTTGCATAGACAAAATCAGCATTGTTATAGGACTCTTCGATATCGTGTGAAATTGTTAAAGTCGAACCTTGTTGCTGGCAGTTTTCTTCGGCTATCTTTAGATATTTTTTATCCAGTAGATAATCTTTATTGGGACAAAGTAATGTCACATCCATGCCAAATTTGGAAGCAATAGATAAAGCCGAGTTTGCAACAGCGGTATTTAATGGTTTTGGGTGGTAAGTCCATGTCAGCAGAAATTTTTTATTCTCAACTTTTCCCAAATGTTTTTTCATTGTCATCATCAAAGCCAGTTCTTGACAAGGATGAACAATGGTTTCCATGTTAATAATTGGGACGTTGGAATACTTTACAAAGGATTTGATGACATTGTCCTGTTTATCGTAATCCCAATTCTGAAATTTTGGGAAAGCTCTGATGGCAATCGCATCGACATAAGTTGATAAAACAGCTGCAACTTCCTTGATGTGTTCTTCGGCATCGCCATTCATTACAATTCCTTCCTCAAACTCGATTCCCCAAGCATCTTTTCCGGGTTGCAGGACGATGGCTGTTCCGCCTAATTGTTGGATTCCCAACTCAAAGGAAGTTCGCGTTCTCATGGATGGATTCAAGAACAAAAGAGCAAAAGATTTGTTTTTGAAATTTTGATGAAAAGGAGATTCTTTCAGCTGATTGGCAACATCAATTAAGTCTTCAATCTCTGACTTCGACCAGTCTTCGGTGTTGATAAAGTTTTTGTACATAATAGCTCCGGTATTTAGTCAACAAAAGCCAGAATGTAAAAACCCGGCTTTTGCCGGGTTTTGTAAACTTATTCTATAAAAATTATAACTCTACACCCCGGCATGTTTCATGCGACGGCGTGCACGTCGAACAACAGCAACACTGGCTACTGAAGCTGTGGCTTGTATATAATTCTGTTGTTTAAACGTGTTTTTCATAATTTAATCATTTAATTCTTGGGTTGAGTCTAGCAATCAAAATTTTAATTCACAAGAATTTTTTTAAAAATAATTTAAAACGACATCATTTTTATTGCGGTATCAAGCATTCGATTAGAAAAACCCCATTCATTGTCATACCATGAAAACACCTGAACCAGTGTTCCGTTTTTGATATTAGTCAGACTGGCGTCAAAAGTGGAGGATGCCGGATTGTGATTAAAATCGATTGATACCAGTGGTTTGTCATTGTAGCCTAAAATATGAGGCATTTGCTGACTGGCTTTGAACATAATCGAGTTTACTTCTTCGATTGTTGTTGGACGGGATGCCTGAAAGACTAAATCAACAATAGAAACATTGATGGTCGGTACTCGCATGGCAAATCCATCTAGTTTACCATTTAACTCCGGTAATACTAATCCAACAGCTTTTGCAGCGCCGGTACTGGTTGGAATTTGGCTCATTGTTGCTGAACGGGCACGATGTAAATCTGCATGAGCGGTGTCGGATAAAACCTGATCATTCGTATAAGCATGAATAGAAGTCATTAAACCGGATTCGACACCAATCGCATCATGCAAAGGCTTCACAAGCGGTGCTAAGCAGTTGGTGGTGCAAGACGCATTGGAAACGATTTGGTGTTCCGGTTTTAGGACATCATCATTAACACCATAAACAATTGTGGCATCGACTTCACCTTTTGCCGGAGCTGAAATCAGGACCTTTTTCGCTCCTGCTTTGAGATGTTTGCTCGCTAACTCGCGGCTTTTGAATCGACCGGTACAATCCATAACCAAGTCAACTTCCAATTCAGCCCAAGGTAATTTCTCAGGATCGGTTTCGGAATAATATTTGATCTTGTCACCATTGATAATCAGTTCATCACTAGTATGATCCACCACAGCATTAAACTTGCCATGAGCGGTGTCATATTGAGTAATATGTGCTGAAACATCAATTCCCGCCAAATCATTGACTGCAACGATTTGAATTTCATTTTTTCGATTGTATTCATACAAAGCACGAACGATACAACGCCCGATACGACCATAACCGTTAATTGCAACACGAATTGTCATTCTATTTCTCCTTGTTGTTTTCTACTATTTTCTCATACAGATATGAGATGTTCAATTATAATAGTCATAGTTATATCATTAAAACATGACAGAAAAATGAAGATTATTGCAGATGAGAATATTCCTTTGGTGAATGATTTTTTTTCACATATTGGAGAGATAACAACTAAGCCTGGTCGGCAAATATGCAATCAGGATTTGCTTGATATTGATGTACTGCTTGTACGTTCTGTGACTAATGTTGATAAGAATTTGTTGCAAAATACACCTGTTAAATTTGTTGCATCAGCAACAAGTGGTGTCAATCATGTCAAATTGTCTGAGTTGAATTCGTTAGGAATTAGATTTGCAAATGCTTTGGGAAGCAATGCCAATTCTGTGGCTCAGTATGTAATTTCAGCGATTTGTTATTGGTGTCAGCAGCAAGATAGAAACATCCACGATGTCACGGTGGGGATTGTCGGCTATGGCAATGTTGGTCAAACATTGAAAAAATACTGTGATATGTTAGGTATTTTAACAGTTATCAATGATCCACCATTACAAGATTTAAATCCTCAGCTGCTGAAGTTTTCGTCATTACCAGAGTCTCTTTGTTGTGATGTTGTTAGTTTTCACACGCCTTTGACATTCGATGGAAAGTATTCGACTTATCAGTTTATCAATAAAAGCACATTAAAGTTCCTAAAAAATGATGCTCTTTTAATTAATTCTTCTCGTGGTGAGGTTATTGATGAATCAGCATTGCTCAACCATAAACAACAAAACGAAGACATACAACTAGTTCTTGATGTCTGGAATGATGAACCGAATATCAATCTTAAATTATTGGAAAATACCTTATTGGCAACTCCGCATATTGCGGGATATAGCTATGACGGAAAAGTCAGAGGAACGAAGATGATTTATCAGGCTTGTTGTGATTATTTTGGAATAAATAGAGCAGAAGTTGTAATTGATGACGCAAAGTTTCCAAAGCAAATTTTTGTTGAATTAAATAGTTCAAACTCAATTTGCAAAGATGTGTTATCAGCCTATGATATTGTCAGTGACAGTCAAAAACTGCAAAAAATACTAAATCACCCGGAACTGCAAAGTGGTGAATACTTCGATTCACTGAGAAAAAATTATCCGATTCGTAGAGAATGGCTATATTAATTGCTTAATTTGTTCAGTTGTGTGTCGTGCAGTTTTGTTAGTGTAATTAAAGCAAGGATAGAACCAAACATTGCCCATGCCATATCCGATTGAGTGTCCCAGACATATCCTTGAGTTCCTAAAAATGCAACAGCATCATCACCTGAAGCAACGGCAACCCACCATTCTATAAGTTCATAAAAAGCACTAAATGCCAAGCAAACACTAACAATTAAATATCTTCGCCACCAAACTCCAAACACGACATTATGGCGGATAAATAATTCTCGGGCTAAAATTGCTGGAACAAATCCTTGGGCAAAATGACCCAGTTTGTCATAATTATTTCGAGATAAATCATATGTTTCTTTAATCCAGTCAAATAACGGAACTTCAGCATAAGTGTAATGACCACCAACCATAAGAATAATGCAGTGAATTAATATCAAAATATACAGCAACGGAGTTAATGGAAAGCTCCTGTATGTAAAAGCAAGGATGATAACTGCTATGATTGCCGGCAGAACTTCCAGAAACCAAGTGAATTTATCTTTGGGTTCAATGGCTGACCAAATTAAAACACTTACAAACAGCAACAGCCAAATGATTTGATAGACAGGTTTTTGCATTACTTTCTCAGATACTCCATAAAGCTATAATTGTACAAATTTTTATCATCAGCTTTGCAATCAATTTGGGAAACTAGTTTCCATTCATCAGGACTCCACTCAAAATGTGTATCTCCATCAAATTGATGATGTATTTTAGTAATGAGTAATTTTTTCACATAGGGCATCAGTAATTTGTAAATCATAGCGCCACCTATAATCATCGCTTCGTCCTCGTAATCATTAATGCCATCCAGTTTATGAATGATTTCAAAACCTTCACGGGTAAATTCGACATTTCTTGTGAGAACCACATTTCTTCTTTGAGGAAGTACATAGGGAAGTGATTCACATGTTTTTCGACCCATAAGAATCGTTTTATTGAGCGTTTGCTGTTTGAAATATTTTAAATCAGCCGGTAAATGCCAAGGAAGTGAGTTATCTCTACCAATGAGATTGTTCTCATCCATGGCAACAATAATACTCAGATTTGTTTTAATGTTCATACCGCAACCGGGGCTTTGATATGTGGATGAGCTTGATAATCAGTTAGTTCAAAATCGTCATAAGTAAACTCGAATATATCCTTGATATCAGGATTTATCTTCATAGTTGGTAGAGAATAGGGTGTTCGTGAAACCTGTTCTTTAGCTTGTTCAATATGATTGGAGTAGAGGTGAGCATCACCAAATGTATGAACAAAATCACCGACCTCTAAGTCACATACCTGTGCCATCATCATGGTAAGCAGTGCGTATGAAGCGATGTTAAATGGAACGCCTAAAAAAACATCAGCGCTGCGTTGGTAGAGTTGGCATGATAGCTTGTTATCTGCGACATAAAACTGAAACAGACAATGACAAGGTGGTAGAGCCATGTTTTCAATTTCGCCGACATTCCATGAATTGACAATAATGCGTCTGGAATCCGGTGTTTCTTTGATTTGTTGAATGGTACTCTTGATTTGATCCACCTTTCTGCCGTCAGCCGTTGGCCAAGAACGCCATTGGTAGCCATAAACCGGTCCTAAATCACCGTTTTCATCAGCCCATTCATTCCAAATTCTCACACCGTTATCCTGTAAGTATTTGATATTGGTATCACCGGCAAGAAACCATAGTAGTTCATGAATAATTGATTTGAGATGTAGTTTCTTGGTTGTTACTATAGGAAAGCCTTTGGATAAATCAAAACGCATTTGATACCCAAACAAACTACGAGTGCCCGTGTTAGTGCGGTCAGTTTTTGTAGCTCCTTGGTCCAGGAGTGTTTGCAATAATTGAAGATAGTTTTTCATTTAGCTCAATTCAACTTGAAATTCAATGCTAATTATACTTGAAAAAGATGATAAATATTTATTCGACATAAAAAATAAGGCTATCATTTCTGATAGCCTTACTTCTAATTAATTGTTGTAAGATTGTTCTATTAACCGAACAGTGACTTCAGTCCAGTTTGAGCATTGCGTTGCAATATTCCTTGGATTTTGTCACCTGAAAGGTTCAAAGACTCAGGAAGAATAGCTTTTCTAACCATTGGTCTGTCAACTTTTGACATGAAAGCACGTTTTGACAAATCAATTGTTTTACTGGATTGAACATCATTTTTATTGTTGTCTCTTAACATCAAAACTTGTGGTCTTAATCTTTTCTCAGGGTTATGAGAAACAACTAATCCAATTGAATTATCAGTCAATTCAACTATAGTACCAGCCGGGTACAAACCAATCGCTTGAATAAAGTCATCAATCAACTTGCTTGAAAACATTTTATCACGTTGCGTGTACAACCAATCCATTGCTTCCGATGGTGTCATGTACTGACCATAAGCTTTTTTGCTTGTGATGGCATCAAATACATCAACCAATCCGGCAATTTGACCGAAGAAAGGAATTTCCGCTCCGACAAATCCATAAGGATAACCAGAACCATTGAATCTTTCATGGTGCGTTTCAACAATAACAAGAGTCGAGTGCTCAACATTCTTGTCTTTAGCCAACATTTCGACACCTAACTCGACGTGACTACGAACAATCGCCATTTCTTTTTCAGAAAGTTCGCCTGATTTGTTTAGTAATTCACGTTTGATTTTGGTCTTACCAATGTCTGACAATAACACTCCAGTTGCCAAAGAAATTAAATCATCTTCTTCTAATCCCAAGTGACGACCAAAAACAGTTGCTAAAACACTCGCTCTTAAAGAGTGATTATATGTGTAGTCGCCTTTGTCTTTTAATCGACTGAGCCAAATCATCGTGTTTGGATTGTTAATGACACTTTTAACGACTGATTTGGTCAGTTTTTTGGTTTCGCTAACATCCAACCCTTTGCCAACTCTGAGATTGAAACTCAATTGCTCGACTGAATATGATAAGTCTGAGAATAAAACCTTTGCATTATCAATTTCTTTTTTGAAAGGTTTGGTGATTGCATCATATTTGCCGATATGAAGAGGAATTTTTTTCAAGTCAGAGGCAAAAACATATTTAGATTTCGTTTTTCCACTTTCAGCTTGTCTTTTCTTCTCCTCAACTAAAAGAGGAGAAGGTTTGAAAGGAGTGTTTTCTTTGTATGATTGCGTACCTTTTTCAGCGTCGATATACACATAATCGCAGAATCTTTTAACTTCTTCGATCTCATGTTTAGTACGAATATAAAATCCCTGAAACGGAAAAGGAGTTTCAAGCCAAGATCTATCAAGTTGGCAAACATACATGCCGATTTGAAGATGCGAAACAGAGATTTTATCTTTAGTAATCATAGCTGTTATAAAATGTATTAGTTAGATTCTTTCACCTTGACACAAATTCTAAATTTTTTAAAATTTTGAAAATGTGAACCAATTCAAGTTTTTAAAAGAAATTAATGTTTTCTCAAGATTTTACACAAATTATTTATATTTACAAATACAAAAAATACAAAATGGCAAATAATTATGCCATTCCCTTGATTTTGTTATTCAGACGGCTTTTATGTCTTGCAACTTTGTTTTTGTGAAAGATTCCTTTGTTGGATACTTTGTCAATTGCTTTAACCATTGTGCTGTATAACTCCTGAGCTTTAGCTTTGTCACCGGCTTCGATGGCTTTACTCACGTTTTTTATATATGTTCTGGCTTCTGAACGCAGACCCATGTTGTGGATTCTGCTTTTCGCTGCTTGTCTGACTCTTTTTCTTGCTTGTGCTGAATTAGCCAAAATATTTCTCCAAAAAAATTACTGTTAAAAAAATAAGCGGGGAATTATCGTGTTTATTATCGCTTGAGTCAATGTTTTAGCTATATAAACGACTTATATGGCATATTTATTATACTTAAAGGGAACTTTATATGTTTTTTTTGATGTTTCCATAGACAATCGCCACTAGAGTTTTAAAATTCACGCAGGCAGTTTCTGCCGTGATAATAAATTCAGAAGCCAATAATTTATGAGTCTATTTAAGGCTACAGCCATCGTTAGTATTTTTACATTCATATCACGAATCAGCGGATTTATTCGTGATATGGTTGTTGCGTGGTTGTGGGGAACTTCGATTTGGGGAAGTGCTTTTTTTGTTGTTTTTCAGATTCCAAACTTTATGCGGCGTTTATTTGCTGAAGGATCTTTTTCTTTGGCCTTTGTTCCGGTATTGAACGAAATTAAAGCAACGGGTTCAAAAGCGGATCTTAAGCATTTTATCGACAGAGTCTCAGGAACTCTGATGACTATAGTTATTATAGTCTGGATTGTGATGGAAATATTTGCTCCGCAAATTTTGACCTTATTTGCATATACCTGGGTTGAAGATAAACCGGAAGTTTTTGATGAAGCGGTTTGGATGTTGCGTTTTACCTTGTTTTACTTACCAATGATTACGCTGGTTGCATTTGCCGGCGGAGTTTTAAATGCACACAAAAAATTTGCTTTACCGGCAGCGACTCCAATTCTGCTTAATTTGTCTTTAATTGGTTGTGCAATTTTTTTAAAAGACTCTTTTGATATTTCCGTTAAATCTTTGGCTGTTGGTGTTTTGGTTGCCGGTGTATTGCAGTTGATGGTTCAGATTCCGTCTTTATATCGTTTGGGTTTAATACCCAAATTTATTCCTGATTTTAAGGATTCTAAAATCAAAAAAGTGATGAAATTAATGGTTCCAACCTTGTTTGCGTCTTCAGTGGCACAAGTGAACTTGCTATTAGATACATTGATTGCAACGATGTTGCCGATTGTTGGTGTGAGTTTTTTATATTTCTCCAATCGATTGCTTGAGTTTCCTTTGGGTGTTTTCGTCATTGCAATTTCAACAGTAATTCTGCCGACTTTATCTCGGCAGTTTGCGAAAAGTGAAGATGAAAAATTCCTTAACACTATGAAATGGGCATTGAATTTAGGTTTTTTTATTGCCATACCGGCAGCAGTTGGTTTGCTGGTGTTAGCAAAAGAAGTTGTG